>ERZ773055.16-NODE-16-length-126785-cov-7.359307_pt1 | contig 126785 bp, 134 predicted proteins | sample MGYA00580515_ERZ773055 | MGnify/ENA primary metagenome ERZ773055 (study PRJEB29015, sample SAMEA2737993) | human oral metagenome | biome: human oral; feature: human-associated habitat; material: dental | place: China | collected 2064 ...
ACCTTTTGCTCCGCAAGCAAACGCTCTATCCAGCTGAGCTACGGGTGCAGATGTGGACATTGTTCAAATCCGAAGATTCAAATAACATCCACCTAGAAATTAAATGAGCATCACGTTTCCGTGACATTCATATTATAGCATATTTAATTAAAAATCCTAGAGGTATGCTATAATTTAATTAGAAAAAAGGAGTAACATGGAAGAAAATAAGACCAAAAATACTGAAAAGAGCGCTGAAAAAGTTGCAAAAACCGCAGAAAATACTGCTTCCAAATTAAAATCCAAACTTAAAGAAGCCTCAAAAAATCACACCGTCAAGTTTCTTCTCTCAGTCGCTAAAAATCCAGCCACGGATATAAAAGAGAATATCAATGATTATTCCGATCTCAAAAGCGCCTGGCAGCTTCCAGTTTTTACCGGCCTCGCCTACACCGTCCTCAATTTGATTAACACTATTTTCTCTAAGGTCTATGTTCCAGCCCACAAATCCTTCTTCGGCAAACAGATTGATGCCGCCTGGAATTGGAAAAACCTTAACGACATCAACTGGATTCAGACCATCTTCACTCAGTTCTTCTCCTTCCTTCTCCCAGTTCTTTTTGTCGCCGGTATCTATCACCTCGTCGCTCTCCTCTTCAAAAAGAAAACCAACTTCTTCCACCTCACCACCATCGTCACTATTGCCGGCATTCCAGCCATTCTCGCCACCAGCATTCTTGCTCCACTCGCTTCCATCATCTCTCCATCCTTTGGTTTCATTGTTATGATGGCCGGTATCTCCTTCAGCTCAATCACTGCCTATGAAAACCTTAATACTGAAGCCGACTATAAAGGCAACGAACGCATTTTTGCCAACGTCGCTTTTCTAGTCGCTCTCTACATCGTCCTCCTCATTCTCTTCACCACGATGCTAAAAAGCGCCCTTGGCGGTAGCTCAATGCCATCTCTCGACTCACTCAACAATCTATTCAATAACTAATAACGGTAACAAAGACACATGAACGAATCACTCGACCAAAAATCCACCAAATCAAAACTAACCGGCAGCCGTGCAGGTCGAGTTAAGGTTCGCCTACTCAAAACTTATTACGGCAACATCCTGAAAGATATGCGCATCATCTGCATTACCGGCACCACCGGCAAAAGCGTTGTCGCCAATTATCTCTACCATATCCTCATGGAGGCCAACGAAAAAGTTGGTATCCTCGCCTCTGAAGATGAAATCAAAGTTGGAAGTCTTTATAAATTCTTTAGCGATTCCTGGAAAGCCGGCGCCGACTATTGCATTATTACCACCCCTGCAAGTTCTCTCAAAAAAGACGTCTTCTATCAGCTCCCAGTTTATCTCGCCGCCCTCACCGACTATGTCCCATCCAAACTTTCTGATCTTACGCCAGAAGAATATGCTGCAGCCGAAAATACTCTCTTCGACCTCGAGCCTGAATTTGTCGTCCTAAATCGCGATGACGCTAATTTCCTTGAATTCTCAAAATTCAAAGGCAAACAGGGGACCGCCACTTATGGCTCCGACCATTACAGTGACACTAAAATCGAACGTCGCACTCTTTATCGCAAGGGCAGCGAAGCCACCCTCAATATCGAAGGACATCGTTTCAATGTCGCCAGCTTCCTCACGGGCGAGCCAAACATTTCATACATGGCCGCTGCAGCCACAATCGCGAGCCTATTGCACTGCACCGAAGAACAGATCGTCAACGGTATCGCCAACTTCGATCCAGAAAATATTGCTGGATCCGCTAACTAATCTTTCAGTCTTTTCCTTAAGGCCTTCTCTGTAACCTTAAGATCCTCAAACGGCACCGCCCCCGTTGCCCTCAAGATTGTTTTTTCGTGCCCCTTACCCAGAATTAGCACAATATCATCTTTCTTCGCAAGATCGACTGCCATCTGAATTGCTTTTTCACGATTGAGTTCCACCAAAAGATTCTTTCCACGCAAAAACCCTGCCTGTTCAGCACCCCTTACGAATTCCTCCGCAATTTCTGCTGGGTTCTCATCCCGAGAATCATCCTCTGTAATAATCACAATATCTGAATTCTTTGCCGCAATTTCGCCCCGCTCACCTCTCGTTGACTCATCTCGTCTCCCCGCCCCTCCAAATAACGAGATGATCCGACCCTTCTTTCCAGGCACCACCGACTCATAAACCTTCAAAAATGCATCCGGCGTATGCGCATAATCCACAATCACTTCAAAATTCTGTCCCAAATCCACCCGATTCATCCTCCCCTCCACCGAATCAAGCTCCAAAATCCCCTGCGAAATCTGCTCCTTACTAAGTCCTAATTTCAATCCCACTGCCACAGCCGCCAGGGAATTATAGACCGTAAACTCCCCCGGAATCTTCGTTTTAATTCTCAATATATCACCAGACACATGTTTACCACCCCTCGTATACTTATCGCCCGCTACATATTTATCTCCTGCAGAAGCTTCACTATCCACAAAATACTCTACCCCCTGCGCACCTAATCTAACATCCTTGGCTCGTAGAATCCCAGAATTTATACCATATGTGATATATTCTTTTACATCTTTTGCAAAATAAGCCCAGCTTTTATCATCTTCATTCACCACTCCATATTTCGCCATCTTAAATAATCGGCGTTTCGCATCTCGATAATTCTCAAAGGTCTTATGATAATCTAGATGTTCATGTGTTACATTAGTCATCACCGCAATCTCAATCGGCACCCCGAAAGTTCTATGCTGTGCCAGAGCGTGCGAAGTCACCTCTAGTACCAAAAATTCCGCCCCCGCATCCGCAATTTTCTTCATTCTAAAATTCAGCGTTTTCGCATCCACCGTCGTCATATGTTCGATCTGTTTTTCCAGCTTATCAACCCCCCAAGCCACCGTCGTCATCAGTCCAGTCTTGTGCCCAGCCGCATTTAGCATCTTCCAAATCAAAAAACAAGTCGAGGTCTTGCCATTCGTCCCAGTCACCCCAATCACCCGCATCCTCTTCCCAGGAAAACCATATTGGTGCGCCGCCAAATCCGCCCTTAAAACATGATACGGAATCACCAACTTATTATAATTAGGGATTTTATCCATTAGAAAAGTCTTCATACTCATACGCTTCACCTCACTTTTCTTTATTATACCATAACCACCTCTGATTCATTTTTCACCAATATTAGCACTCTCCACTTGACAGTGCTAGTTTTTGCTATACAATAGATAACAGCTACAGCCAAAGTAATCAGAAAACCAGTTCGGCTGTATTAAAAGGAGGAAAAACATGACCTTAAAACCATTACAAGATCATATCGTTGCTAAAAAAGAAGTTCCAGCGGAAAAGACTGCTTCCGGCTTTTTCATGCCTGGTGATGCTAAGGAAAAACCAAGCTACGCCACCGTTGAATCAGTCGGTCCGGACGTCAAAAATATTAAAAAAGGCGACAAAATCATCTTCAAAGAATATAGCACCACCGATATTAAACTCGGAGACACTCAATATCTCATCGTCAAAGAAGAAGACGTTCTCGCCATCCTAGACTAATCAGCTAGAAGCATAATTAAAGCTCGACTAATCAGCAAGAAGCATAAATTCGACTAATTAGTAGAGGAGATAATCAAATAAATCAATTAGTAACATAATTAAAGCTCAAATATTTTAATTTATAGAAGGAAATCTCATATGGCAAAGAAAATTTTTTACGCTGACCAAGCCCGCGACAAAGTCTTAAGCGGCGCCAAACAGCTCTATGATGCAGTAAAAGTCACTTTCGGTCCTAAAGGCCAAAACGTAGTAATCGAAAAATCCTACGGTAATCCAACCATCACCCACGATGGTGTCACCGTAGCCGAAGCCGTTGACCTCGGTAGCTCTGAAGAGAATTTAGGCGAACAAATTGGCGCCAAACTCATCAAATCCGCGGCCCAAAAACTCAACAAAGTTGCCGGCGATGGCACCACAACCGTCACTGTTCTCACCTATAACATCCTAAACGAAGCTAATAAACTAATCGCCGCTGGCGTCAACCCAATGGAACTTCGAAAGGGTATTGAAAAAGCCGGTGAAGAAATCGTCGCCAAAATCAATCAGGCTGCCGAAAAAATTGAAGGTAACGATAAAAAGGTTTCTGAAGTTGCGACTATTTCTGCCGGAGATAAAGAAATCGGCGAACTTATCGCTAGTGTTATTAGCAAAATTGGCAAAGACGGTATTGTTACTGTTGAAGCAGGTCAAGGACTTGAAATGGAGCAGGAAATCGTTGAAGGTTTCAGCTACGACAAAGGCTATAGCTCACCGTTCTTCGTTACTGATCTCAATCGCCAAGAAGCAATTTTCGACAAACCTCTCATTCTTCTAACCGACAAAAAAATCTCTGCCAGTAACGAAATTCTCCCAGTTCTTGAGAAAGTTGCCCAATCTGGCCATAAGGATCTTGTCATAATTGCCGAAGAAGTCAGTGGTGAAGCTCTCTCACTTCTCGTTCTCAACAAACTCAAAGGTGTCTTCAATTCTCTCGTCCTGAAAGCTCCAGCCTTCGGTGATCGCCGTAAAGAAATTCTCGAAGATATCGCCGTACTCACTGGTGCCACCGTCATTTCTGAGGATAAAGGCATGAAACTCGAGGATGCCGAAATTTCCAGCCTCGGCTCTGCCAAGAAGATTATCGCCACCAAAGATAACTCCACTATTATCAGCGGCGCTGGCGATCATAAAGCAGTCAAGGCCCGTATTGAGCTCATCAAGTCTCAGGCCAATCTTGCTACTTCTGATTATGACCGTGAACAATACGAAAAACGTGCTGCCGCCCTTCTCGGAAAAGTTGCTGTCATCAAGGTAGGTGGCGCCACTGAAACCGAAATTGACGAAAAGAAGTATCGTGTTGATGACGCAGTTGCTGCCACAAAAGCTGCCCTAGATGAAGGTATCGTCACCGGTGGTGGTGTCACTCTCGTCAATCTTGCCAATCAACTTACTGGCGAAGATGCAGGCACTAAAATTGTTAAGAACGCCCTCAAGGCTCCACTACTTCACATCCTAGAAAACGCCGGACTCAATGCTCAGGCTCTCCTTGCTGCCGTTGAAAACGCCAAACCAGGCCAGGGAATTAACGTTATGGAGCCAGAGAAAGGTCTCCAAGACCTCAAAAAAGCCGGCGTCATCGATCCAGCTCGCGTCACTCGTGAAGCTGTCCAAAATGCCATCAGTATCGCCGCAACCGCTATTACCATGGGCGCGCTCATTGTTGAGCTTCCAGAAAAAGCAGGCAATTCTGCTGTCGCCGGTGCCGGCATGGGTGGTATGTACTAAAAAATAGCCAGTCGGCCAGTTCCTCTAAACTGGCCGCAACTTCCATAAAACCACAACTTCCATAAAACCACAACTTCTCTAAAACTAATACGTCAGTAAGGTTACCCAAGTTAAAAAAGAACCCACACGAGGTTCTTTTTTTATAAACATTTTTTAAGTTTTAGCTATCTGCTTTTTCAACTAGGAAGAGAAGTGCTTCGGCTCGTTCAGCCTCATCGCCGATACCCTTAACCGCCTCGTAGGCTGAAGTAATCATATCCTTTGAGCCAGTTGACTCAATCATTTGTTTATAAACCTTAAATTTCTGTTCTGGCTGCATCTTAATCTTATCCATTAACGGGTATAGATCCTGTAACATCTGCTTCTTAACTTCTTCAAACTGCATATTCGCACCTTCATTTCCAGCGGTTTCATTATTATTCAAACTTGGTGCAACCGTTTCTTCAGTTGCCACAGCCTCTGGCGTCACCTCAGGCATCGTTTCCACAGTAGTAGGAGCAGCATTCTCTAAGGCTGAAGGCATCGGCACCTCGGTCTCAGTAGGCGTACCAGTAATCGGAGTTGGACCTGAATTGGTTAAGTCAGCCATCACATCCGGATTCATCCCAGGCATACTAGGTTCATTCGCCAAAAAATCTGGAATCGGAGGAACTGGAGGCACCCCCAACTGGTCTTGAATATTAATGTTAAAATCTGCATTTGAATCGGTCGCACTCGTTGCATCCATCATTGGCGCGCCACTGTTTTGATCCATATACCCACCTTCTTTTTTATATACTATACTTTTCCAAATTTTATCATAAACGTTTTATTTAATCAATTTTCTATCTAAAATCGCAATTTCTTCACAATTTTATCAATAGCATCAAGCCTTACCTCTTCCATTGGCAACCTCTTACCAAACATATTCACGATTTCTTCACCTTTATTTTCAGGGAAATAAACCGTCACTGCAGGTGAAAAACGTTTCTTTGGCATTAGAACAATTGCAAAATGCACATCATCCTGCAAAATCCCAAATGCCTTATATTCTTCAAAGCGATACATCCGCTCCCCCTCAGTTAAACCCTTTTCAGACAAAACATACTGAATCTTGCGAGGAGGACGCACCGAATAGGTAATAATCGCAACCACGGAAACCACTACTAGCGCCGTAAAGGTCCACCATTCAAATCTGATTGAAATCAGTGAAAAAATCACACCCACTAAAATCAACCCAAAATACCACCCCATATTCTTTTCGTGTGACACATATTCTTCGGCTTCCCATTGCACCACTGTATTGTCTTTCACTTTTGCACCTCAATATTCATTAGCTTTTTTAAATTATAACACATCAAATATTTCTTTAAAATCATTCAAGAAACGCCCGAAGTATGTTAAGATAGAAGGGAAGGAGAGTTACCCAAGTGGCTGAAGGGGGCGGTTTGCTAAATCGCTAGTGTGGGGAGACCTGCAGCGGGAGTTCGAATCTCCCACTCTCCGCCAAATAATCCATTTTCTTTTTTCTAGGTATAGCCCAGGAATATAGATAGTTGTTATATGTTTAGAAAAATATCTCCCGAGAGGAGGTATTTTTCTTTTATAATATTTGTGGTATAATAGAGACATAATTTAAGTAACTGCGAGATTCGATAGTTTATATGAAACAGATCACCAAAACTTTAACCCAAACCTTAACCGGACTTGGCGCACTTTTATGCCTTTCCACCAGCCGTGTCCTAGCTTCCGCCCTCTCTGTACAGGAAGGTGCCGAGGCGGCCCGCGCTGACGGTATGCCTGCTGAATTGATTGGCGACAACGGCGTTTTCAGCCGCCTCACTAATACAATTCTCTTAGTTGTTGGTCTTATTTCTGTTATTATGTTAGTTTACGGCGGTCTTCGCTACATCCTTTCTGGCGGTGACAGCAAAAAGGTTACTGATGCCAAAAACACCATCCTCTATGCCATCATCGGTCTCATCATCTCCCTTCTCGCATATGCTATCGTTCACTTCGTTCTCAACTCTGTTGTTGGCGTCCCAAACAACTAATCATCAGCATCACAAAAACTACTTAACTCTCGATATAATCATTACTCATCAGAACTAATGCTGATATTTTGCACGCCCCAGCATTTCGCATCACTTCCGCCGCCGCCCGCATACTCGACCCCGTCGTCCATACATCGTCAAACAGCACATAATGAACGTCTTCCCTCAACTTTACCTCCTTCTTCACCCCATATGCCTGCTTTGCTTGCTCACACCTCACTTTAGCACTCTTCCCAACCTGTACCGTCTTATTTAATCTCTCAAGTATCGGCTCCAGCTTCAAGTTTTCACCCATCCGACAAAGCTCACGCGCCAACCATAGCATATGATCAAACCCCCGCTCTCTAATATGTCGCCGAATCGTCGGCAAGGGAACTATAACCACCTCTCCTACCTCACCAGTTTCCCAAATCTCATTTTGAGCAATTTCCCACGCCTTCCAAGCAAGCGCGCGTGCCAAGTCTCTCCGCCCCTGATATTTATATTGCTTCAACAATCTAGATAATAGCCCTACTTTTACTCCCCCCACAATCACCCGTGAAAATCCATCAATCCCAGAAATCACATATCCAGGATTTGTCCCCAAAAGATATTTTTTACAACGCCCACACAAACTCTCACCCTGAAGCCCACATCTCTGACATCTGTTTGGCGAAACCACTTCAAGCAATACATTAATTATTGTGCTTTTTACATCAAAACACACTTTTCTCTTGATTTTTAACATAACCACTCCTATAATTAACCATAACAATAGTTAAATGTGGAGGAATACTTAGCAATGGCTCGTACAAATGACGATGACATGCTTATGGAAGACGAACTCGCGGCTGCATTTCTGGACAATGATAGCCAAGAAGAAGTTGAGCAAAGTCCTGTTCAAACTTCTGCTAGTCTCCCATCAGAAGAAGATCCAGAGGCGTGGGACGAACCGGAAGATTTTCCAGGTCAATTAGCAGTTGATGTATATGAAACTGCCGATAAATTAGTTGTTAAGGCTCGCACCGCAGGCATTTCCAAAAATGACCTCGATGTCACCATCTCAGACAACATCTTAACCATCTCCGGCATTCTTAGCGGTGGCGAAGATGAACAAACCACTCGTTGGCACATCCAGGAATGTTATTGGGGCGAATTTTCTCGCACCATCGCACTTCCAGTTCCGGTCCGCGAAGATGAAGGCAGTGTCAAAGCCGAGTTAAAAGATGGCGTTCTCACAATCTCCTTTGAAAAAGAGAAAACTGAAACTCCAACCAAGATTCCTATTCAGTAATCTAAGGCTACTTAAACTGCGAGAACAGAGAACTAAACTAAATACCGCACACCATGCGGTATTTTTTAGCATCACACATAGAACCCAATCAATATCCAAAAAATGCCTCCTCATCCACAAATACTTCTTTCAACCTATCCTTATATCAGTCTTCGTGGACATAACTCATCAAGTCCATAACCCCAAGTATCCTCCACACTTCTAAACTATTTCAGATACCTTTATCCTAGTTCATTTACTTAAATTAGACAAGCATATCCGCTCTAAATCTCGGATCAAAAAAATAGACCCCACAGGGCCTATTTTTCGATTTCTAATCAGTATTTTAAGAATTATTAGCAGCAGCTCCGCCATTTGCAGCAGATCCACTAAATACTGAGGTAAGTACGAAGTTCACGATTGCAAAGGCAAGAAGTGCGACCACAAGACCAATTACACCATACATAATTGTCTCTCGTGCTTTCTTAATCTTAGCAGGATCGCCAGTAGCAGTGGTAAGCATAAAACCACCATAAATAATATAAGCCACTGCAAGAATACCAAGCACACCAAGCACTACGCTAATGATCGTATTAATGGTTTCCATTAAATTCTTCGAACCTGCATGCTCCTCAGCAATATTACATTCAGAAATAGACTTCGAATAGGTCTGACGAAGTGATCCCTCAGGACAGTTACTTCCTGCATTTTCCGCATTCACATTTCCAGCTAGCGAAACAACTGCCATCAAAGCTGCTGTCATCATTACGCCTTTTTTAAATACACCGTTCTTCATCTTTACCTCGCTCAATACTCAATATTTTTTTCTTAAAAAGGCTTGTTATGACGAAGTCTTAAAAAGGTTTGTTAGTACGAAGTTAACAATAGAGAAGGCAAGAAGTGCAATTATAAGACCAATAATACCATACATAATAGTATTCTTAGCAGTCTTTACCTTACCAGAATCACCAGCTGAAGTGGTATATTGTACACCACCGAGGATAATTACGACAACAGCAATAAAACCAATCACACCAATAATCACGTTGATGATCTGGTTAAGAGTTGTCATCAGATTATTATTATTAAGATTATTATTACTACTAGCAATACCATTACATTTAGTTAAATCATCTGCTGAGTCACCATTTGGACAGCGAACTTTTCCGGTAGCAGCAACAGGCAAACTCTGGAGCCCCATAGCAACTACACCAAGACCACCAGCGGCTAATGTTTTGATTTTATTAGAAATCTTCATATTTTTTCCTTTAATATTATTTTCCTCATTATATCATAAGCATCTGTTAAATCAAGGGCCACCCCTTAGAATTCTAGATACCAACCGAAGCAATCACGAACTGCACGACTGCATACGCCAGCCCCGCAATCACCAGCGCAATCACCGCCGTCATGATCATTCTTTTTGCATTCACAATCTTTGCCGAATCACCAGAAGATACCACCAACCTTTGACCAGCAATCACAATCGCCCCTACACTAATAATTCCCACCACAGAAATCCCAATATTAATAATTGTCGTGATCAGACTCGCAATACTTTTATTCCCGACATCAACACAACCGGCAGCCTGCAAAGTTTCTTCATCTGCATTAGTCATCTCGCGCAGCTTTGCACAGGTATCACTCTCAGCGTAAGCAGCCTGTGGGATAGCCACCATACCGAGTGTCCCCGCCATCAACACTCCAGCTAATATTAACAAAATCCTCTTCATTATTTCTCCTCTTTAAGATATTGAATTCACCACAAACGTCGTTAATGCCCACGCTAATCCTACCACCACTAATCCAATCACGGCATAAGTAATCGTCTTGATCGCCTTGTTAACTCTAGCCGGGTCGCCTTCCGAAATCGCATAAAAAATCGCGCCATAAACGATAAATCCAACCGCAATTAGTGCCGCCATAGAGTAAACCCAGTTAAATAACACCATCAAATCATAATTATTTGCATTATCCTTATTTGGAATATTGTTTAAAGCATTATTTAAGGTATTGACCTTTGTAATATCAAAATCGTCACCAAAAATTCTTCCACCTGAGTTTTTTACAAATTCAAGAACGTTCATTATTTTGCTACGCCTCCAATTACTTTCACTAATGTATCTGAAATTACTGAAGCCGAAATCGTTAAGATCAAACCTATCACCGCGCCAGTGATAATTCTTTTACCTTCCATCACTTTTCCAGGTTCACCTTCCGACATAATATATTTATATCCACCCCAAATAATAAATCCAGTCGCTACCATACTTGACATGAGCGCTGCATCAAACACTAAGTTCAACACAATCACCCAAACAAATCCGGCAATATTCGTATCCCCATTCACCGTGCCGATCGTTCCAATCCGACAATCACCACCCTCTCTGGTTGCCAAACCCTTATACCAAGGACGAAGTCCTAGCATTGAGTTCGCACATGAATCATCCGGTTCTTCCTCAATCACCGCCGCCGAGACTGGCTCACTCGTCACCTCTGACCACAAATACACCAAACTAAAACTTGAAAAAAATGCTAAACCTAGCATCAATAAACCTTGGATATGCCTTTTCATATTTTGATTATAGCATTATTAACTTAAAACTGTATATAATAATAGTGGATATTGTTTCACACTCATCCCTTATTACGCTATTGACTATAGCGCTTATGTGTGGTATAATATGCAGGTAATTAAAGCTTTATATCTGTATGAAGAAGGTCAACACAAGATTTAAAAGTTTCACTATGCTCGCTGGGTTGATTTTTTCCAGCGCCTTTTTATTTGCACAAACTTTTCTAAATACCACTTCTGTTTTTGCTGACCCTACTCCAACAACTTCTGAATCTACTGAAAATAATCAGATAACTGAAAATCCAACCACCGAAAATAATAATACTGAAAACAATGCTCAAAATACTGGAGCTGAAACCACTGAAAATCAGGGAACTGGAAACCAAGGAAATGAGAACACCAATTCTCAAACTCCTCCAGCCAACCAAAATGTAAATACTGAAAATTCCACCGAGGGGAACAACTCTGAAAATCATGAACCAGCCACCTGTACTTCTCAAATCGGCGCCATTGGTTGGTTAATTTGTCCAACCACTGGTCTACTCGCTAAGGGTATCGATGCTCTCTATGGCCTTATTCAAGGTCTTCTTGATGTTAAACCACTAGAGATGAAAGGCGACTCCCCAATCTACCAAGTCTGGTCCTATATGCGCAATATCGCCAATATCTGTTTCATCATCTTCCTCCTCGTCATTATCTATTCCCAAATCACCGGCTATGGCATTAATAATTACGGCGTCAAAAAATCCCTCCCACGCCTCATCGTTACCGCCATGGTTGTCAACTTTAGTTTTCTATTTTGCGCGATCGCAGTCGACATCAGTAATATCCTAGGCAACGGCCTCAAAGACCTTCTCGCTGGCATCGCTGAATCCGCCATTAGTTCCGGTACAGTCGACGGTTCCAAAACCGCCACTGGTTTTTATTCACTATTCTCCACTGTTGCCGCTGGTGGCGCTGGTCTCGCACTTAGTTTTGCCTTTCCAGGTGGCCCGCTCGGTCTTCTTCTCGCCTTCATCCCACTCATTATCGGTGGTATTATTTCTGTCATTGTTGGCCTCCTCGTTCTTGGCTTGCGTCAAGCTCTTGTTATCTTTCTTGTCTCCATCTCACCTATCGCCTTTGTTTTATACATCCTTCCAAACACTGAAAAACACTTCCAAAAATGGAAAAACGTTTTTAGTCAGATGCTTTTCTTCTATCCAATGTTTAGTATGCTCTTCGGTGTTTCCAAACTCGCTAGTATGGTTCTTATCACTTCCGCCACCACTCCATTTGGACTACTGGTCGGTGCCGCCGTCCAAGTTCTTCCACTTCTACTCGCCGCCGGCTTAATGAAGCTTTCAGGTTCCGCTCTCGGTGGTATTTCTAACGTACTCAATTCACTCGGCAACAACCTTTCTGGCCGCGCCACCAAGGCTCTTTCCCCAATCCAAGAAGCTAATCGTCAAAAGGCTATTGAAAATGCCATGAAACGTCAGCGTTCTCTCAATCTTCTCCCATGGTACTGGGGTGGTGCTCTTGCTGCCGGGGCCGCAACTCGTAAATTCCGTAAAGATGATGAGAATAAGACTCGTGAAGATACCCTTAACGCATATCGCCAAGAAGAACTTGACGCAAAGCGTCGTGGCGCCCGCATTCTCTACCGTGATAAATATGGCAAAGCCGTTTACGCCGAACGCTCACTTGGCGTAGATAAAGATGGTATTGAAAAGAAAACCCAACTCGTAGATCCAGACAACAAAGTCATGCGTTATACATATCAAAATCGTGTAGCAAAACTTGCCGCCTCAGCTAACCATACTAAAACCGAGGATGCCCTTGGTAATATGAGTGATTACATTGTAGATAATAAGGTCAAAAATAAATATCTCGAGACCCTTGCCAACAACCAGACCGAAAACTTCCTTGACTATAAAACCGCCGAATCCTCCAAGCGTCGCAACGATCATAACGCCAACCGCTTCTATTCTGAAGTCGTTCGCAATGCCGCCAAGATCGACAAGAACGGTAATATTATCAATAAAGAAGACTACGAAAAATACGTGGTCGCCGGTGCCGGTACTGACGCCTGGAAGGTCAACGACGGCACACTCTCTAAAGAACAAGAATCCGATCGCTTTATTGCTCTTCAAATGGTCGCCGCTGATGCTGTTGACGCCTATGAATCTGAGCGCCGCGCCAATGTTGGCAAACTTTCCACCTATATGGACAAGATGGTTACTCTTGATGCCTTCAATCTCTACAAACAAATGTTTAAACATAAAAATATTGATGGTATTATTGCCGGCAATAACGTCCTTTCTCGTCGCGGTGATTATGATAAGATCCTTAAAACCGTCCGTACTTACATGGATGATGGTAATCTCAAACTAGGCACCGATGCTGCCAATGTCTTAGCTCTTAATCTTATGCAAATGAAAGACGACGATCCTACTCTCGGTCGTATCGGTAAATTTATCAATATGGAAACCTGGGCCTATACTAGTGGTAAACGCCAAACTCAGGAAGTTACTATAGAACAATTTTTTACTGGTAAAGTTGAGGATAAGTTCCTTACTCACATCAGTGACCAACAACAAAAGGATAAGGAAAAAGGTTATTCCACTAAAATCAATATGGCCACCGGTCTTGAAGGTACTAGCTTTGCCAAGGTTGATCGTACTGCCTTCGATAATGTCCAAGATATGATCAATTACTACGATGATATTGACCCTAACATGGGACAGCGAATTAGAAAATCTATTCTCCCTGCAATCATCAGTGCCATGCCTACCTACCAATCTGGTAGCGAACAACGTCGTAATGCCACTAAGTTAGTCACTGGACTCGATAATGACAATTACCACAACGGCAAAACAATTGAGGAAAACGTTCCAAATGTAAAGAAGAGTCAGGTTGCCTACGATTTTTCTCGTGATTATCTTAAGAGTCTTACTGGCGCTGATGCAGCTAAACTTACCACTGATATGCTTGACGGCCTTGAGACTCGTCTTATGGCCCAGCATTACAACTTCAATCCAAACGATTATCCAGAATCTGAACGTGCTGCAGCTCAAAAAGAGGCTCTTGCCAAAGCAAAACAAGAAGCCCATGCCGAAATCAATAAAATCTTTACAGAAAATACTGTTATTGAAACTCTCGCCAATAAGAGCGGTCGTCTATTCGACGGTATGAAGAGTAGACTTAAAGACATTGTCCGCCCTGCGGTGGAAGAATACCGAAAAACACATGCTTCCCAGACTAAGAATTCTGGAAAAAACAAGAATTAAAAAACCTATTCTCATGCTAGAATCCATCATTTTTCCACCACGTTTATGGTAAAATAATTCTATATGGCAACATACAAGGTCCCTCAAGACGTTGAGGCGGAAGATAAACTCCTTGGCCCTTTTACCTTTCGACAGTTTATCTATCTTCTCATTTCTGCAGCAGGTATTGCTATTATTTTTGGCCTTTTCCAAATTTTTCCACTACTCGCCATCATCCCGATCCCATTCACCTTCTTTTTCTTAATTCTTGCTCTACCTATAAAAAAAGATCAACCAATGGAAGTTTATCTAGCATCCATTGCCAGCTTCTATCTTAAGCCAAACACTCGTCGTTGGATCCCTGGACAAAAGGAAACTACCATCAAAATCACCGCACCTAAAATTGTCGAGAAACCTCGCGCCAGAAACATTACCGAAGAAGAAGCTTCCACCCGACTCTCCTTTCTCTCAAACCTCGTTGATTCTGAGGGCTATGCAATTCGCGGCAATAGTAATTTCAATGAAGATTTCATCGCAGAAAACAACAATATTGTTGACATCTTAGATCAGGACAGTAATCAAAACATCAATCAAATGATTGCTAAAGAACAACAAAATCGTCATGCCGCCTTAATTTCAAACATGAAGGCCGCTATCTCTAATGCCGACCAAAATCTTCCGCCAACTTTTACACAAAACAACACTCAAACACAATTTGCTACTCAGCCACAATACGTTAATGGTTTTATTAACCAAACTTCCGCCGCCCAAGTTAATCAAGGACTTCAAAACCTTGCCAACAATCAAGATTTCACCATCGACACTATTAGTAAACAAGCTAATCGTCTCACTCAATCAGCCCAAACAGCCCAAACAACTCAACCTCCACAATCTCAGGCCTTTGCCCAATCTCCACAACCTCAAATCTTTACTCAATCCCCACAAAGCCAACCTCAATTTACTCAGCCACAATTTACCCAGCCTCAACCACAGTTCCAGCCCCAATTCCAGCAGCCGCCATCACCTTACCAATTCCAGCAACCATACCAGCCGCAATTTACTCCGCCAACTCCACCAACTCCACCAGCCAGTTCAAACAATTTTACCGGCATCTTCACCCCACCAGCCTCATAATAATTTTTAAAAAGGAAGCATATGAATCCACAACAACCCCAAAATCAAGCTCAGCCTAATTTCCAGTCAGCACCTCAAGTGCCGCAGGCTCAAGCTCAGAATTCCAACATCCCCGCTTCTGGCTATCCCGCCAATAATATTCCACTCGCACCACAATCCGACAGTACCGCCAACGTGGTTCAGGATAACCCTTCTTCCACCCAGTCCACCCTCCTCATCTCCGAACTCCGTGATGGCTTAATTATTATGAAAGATGGCTCCTTTCGCGCCGTCGTCGCCTGTAAGTCTATCAACTACGACCTAATGTCTGAGCCCGAACGCGACGGTATTGAATACGGCTATAAAGGCGTCCTTAACTCTCTCGAATTCCCAATCCAAATCCTTGTCCGTTCTCAGCGCATCGACATCGCTCCATACCTAGAACGTCTCGCTGATATTCGTCGTAATAATGACAACATGCTCCTCGGTGTATTAATGGACGACTACATTAATTTCATCGACCAAGTTTCCCAAGAGGCCAATATTATGGATAAATCCTTCTTTGTTGTTGTTCCATATTATTCAACCCCAGAACTCGAAAAAGCCAGTACACAAAGTCAAAACATCTTCAATCTTCTCTTCGCCACAAAAACCTCTGAAATCACCAGGATTGACCGCAATACCTATGACAAAGCAGTTACTGAAATCAACAACCGCGTTCAAGCTGTCATTGGTGGCCTCTTTAATATTGGCATTCACTCCGTCCGCCTCAATACCAAAGAACTCGCCGAGCTCTTCTACAACTTCAACAACCCAGACACTGCCGTGAGGGAACCGTTTATTGATTTTAATAAAATGGGCACTATCTATACTAAAAAAGGTGAAAAACCAGAGACAAAACCACTAAATTAAGGAAGAAATATGGCAAAAAAGAAACTCACCGCTGCCGAACTTGCAGCTCAAGCACAATCAATGGAAGACGCCGAAATTCAGCGCGCGTTTGAACAGGGCATCACCACTCTCCGTGATCTTATTTCTCCTTCCTCAATTGAGATTCAATCCGACCATTTCCGTCTCGGCACCAAATATGGCCGCACGCTCTATATTTACGGTTATCCTCGCACCATCAGTACTGGCTGGCTCAGTCCACTCATCAACATGGACGAGGTTCTTGATATTTCCATGTATATTTATCCAGTCGACACTACTGTCATTATGAAAAATCTACGTCGCAAAGTCACCCAGCTTGAAGCTGATATTTCTCTAAATGCTGAAAAAGGTCGTATTCGTAATCCTGAAACCGAACACGCCATCCAGGATGCCGAGGAGCTCCGCGACGACCTTCAGCTTGGCCGCGAAAAATTTTTCCGCTTCGGCTTATATGTCACCCTTTGGGCCGACTCACTTGATGAACTAAATTTCGTACAGCATAAAATCGAAAATTATTTTGGATCTGCCATGATCTTTTCTAAAGTCGCCACTTCTCAGCAAGAGCAGGGAATGAACTCCACCATGCCAATGGCTACTGATCAGTTAATGATTCGCCGCAACATGAACACTAGTGCCATTTCTACCTCCTTCCCATTCACCTCTGCTGATCTCACCCAAGAAAAAGGCATTCTTTATGGAGTTAATCTTCATAATAATGGTCTCGTTATCTTCGATCGTTTCACTCTAGAAAATGCTAATCTTGTCGTCTTCGCTAAATCCGGTGCTGGTAAATCCTTCGCGGTTAAGCTTGAGGCTATCCGCTCCATGATGATGGGGACTGAAATTATCATCATCGACCCTGAAAATGAGTATCAAAAACTCTGTGATGCCGTTGGTGGCTCATATGTTCGACTCTCCCTCAACTCCGATGTTCGCATTAATCCATTTGATCTACCAAAAGTGATTGATTCTGAAGATGCCTCTGACGCGCTCCGTGCTAATCTTGTCACCCTCCATGGTCTTTTCCGCCTCATGCTCGGTGGCACCCAATCAGGCCCTGGTGGCCAAACCGTTGCCGCTCTTTCTCCTAACGAAGAAGCTGATCTCGACCAAGCTCTCATCGATACCTACGCCCGCGCCGGCATCACTTCAGACCCTCTCACACATCAATCCACCCCGCCAACCATTATTAATCTTTACGATACGCTTGCACACATGGGTGGCTCTGGTCCTCAACTTGCGCAACGTCTCCGCAAATACGCCACCGGAACTTTTGCTGGTATTTTCTCCCAGCAATCCAATATTGATATCAATAACCAAATGGTTGTCTTTAATATCCGTGATCTTGAAGATGAACTCCGTCCCGTTGCAATGTATATTGTTCTAAATCACATCTGGAACATCGTCCGCGCCAAACAAAAACGCCGCATTCTCATCGTCGATGAGGCTTGGCAACTCATGAAATATGACGACTCCGCCAACTTCCTCTTCTCACTCGCCAAACGTGCTCGTAAATATTACCTTGGTCTCACCACCATCACTCAGGACGTTGAAGACTTCATGAGCAACAAAATGGGTCGTGCCATTGTCATGAACTCGTCCATGCAGCTACTTCTAAAACAATCCAGTGCCGCTGTTGATGTCCTATCTGATGTTTTCAAACTCACCAACGCCGAGCGTCAACTTCTCTCTAGTCTCCCAGTTGGGCAAGGTCTCTTCTTCGCTGGCCAATCTCACGTCCACGTTCAAATTGTCGCCTCTGAAACAGAAACTAATCTCATTACCACCAATCCGGTTCGCTATAATCGTTAAACAAAATAGCAAAAAATACCTTTTTCTTATATAATATAACTATGCCAAAGGTCTATTACGGCAAGGATTCCATAACTCCTAACTTTTTGCCGTCCAGTAAAAATTCTGAGACGGAACTTTTTCGTTCCCAGATTGCCAAGGAATCTTTACAGAATGCTGAGCAGGCCTCTCTCGATACCCTTACAGATTCAGATCGCAAACCTTCCGCCGATACTCTCGAAAACCAACCTCTCTATACTGGAAGCCTTAATCATCACAACATAAAATCCACCAAAAATCTTGGCTTATCAAAACTCAGTACCGCCAAAAAAATCAAAAAATACTCTCCGGTCGCACTTGCTTTTGGTGCCTTCCTGGCCGTTATTCTTTTCCTCTTTTTTTCCGTAAGCAACCTAGGTAATCAAATCGAAATCCTCATCACGAGGGCCACTGACACCATGTTTGGTTCCTATTCCGAAAACACTCTTCGAATCACCGAAGAACTTCTCGCCAAAAAACAGGGGGCCTTCCCAAAGTACTTTGAAAACCGTCTCAAAACCAATGGTATTGAAGTAGTCGATGCCGGCTCCAGCTATCATTTAGTCTATGACGGCGCCACTATTACCTCCGAAAATTTCCGCAATTTTTATGCCAAAAATATTGCCTTTCAGGAAGCTTTTACCCGCGCCAAGCGCGCTCGTGCCTCCAATTTCTTCGATAAACCAGCCACTATGAGTCTCGCCAAAATTGGCATCACCAGAAATCTTTTCTCCGCTTATAAAAACACTGGCAATCATGAAACCGACACTAAAAACTATCAAACCACCGAAGAAGGAGTTTTTGGCGACAAAACCAATTCTAGTATCAATACCACCACGGAAACTGAAGATACTGACGAAAGAGGAAATAAAACTACAAAAATCTCCAAAACCGGCGAAGACATCGATAGTAGTAATATCGAAGGTGACACTCCAAACATTAAAGCCAATAATTATTTATTAAGTATCGCTGGGCGCGTCGCCGAAGCAGGTGGCCTCACCTGTGCTGCACTTAAAGTTGCCAACCTTATTTCTGTCGCCATCGCCGCCAATGAAATCTATCAAGCCATGCATTTCTTCATGAGTAATCAAGAAAATATCAGCAAAACTAAAGCTGGCTATGGCAACGAAGCAGCCGCCAATTCCGTCCTTAATTTCCTCAACACTCCAGCCACTACTGAATACACCGATGTCTCCACCGGTGAAAAGAAAACCGTCACTGGTGCTCCTATTCAAGCCGAAGGATTTGGCAATGTCCTAGCTGGTGAAAAAGTTAACCTAAATTACACCAAAAACTTCTCCATCAATTCTGCCTTTCTTGCCACTGGTTTTGCCCTAGGTCTCACTACTGCTCGTGCCCGCGCCTGTGGTGGTATTCGTGCCGTTGGTGCCGCCATTAGTCTAGCCACCCTCGCTTTTGGTGGCGGTCTTATCAAAACTGCCGTTACCCTCCTAAAGACTACTGTTGTAAATGTCGCTCTCGCCAGTACTATTGCTGGTATGCTTTCTATTCTCCTCCCATATATTCAAAAAGTCCTCTTCGAAAATCCAGCAAAAACCCTCGTTGGTAAGCCAGCTGGTGAAAAATACGTTCAAGGTGCTGCTCTAATTAATAAAAAAGTTGGCCGTTCAACCTCCGGGCAAAGTCTCGCCTCCAAAGAAGCTGCTGTCGCATATCATAAAGAGACTCTCATTGCCGCAAACAGAGAAGCAGAGCTTGATCGCAAGTCTAAAAGCGCTTTTGACGCTTCCAGTCCAAACACCTTCCTCGGTTCCATCCTAGGCCGCTTCAGCCGCATAACTAGCTCCGCCACTCTTTTCTCCAGCCTCTCAAACCTAAGTGAAGTTTCCAAAAATTCTTTCAGCTCCATTCTTGGTCACACCGGACAATCCGTCCTTGCCGCAGATGGTTCTGAAGGCTTTACCACTGACACTGAACTCGCCGGTACCGATTACCAAAAAATTTTTGGTAATGACGAAGATTGTGAAGCTCTTACCAGTATTGGTGCCGCCTGTGATATGTATGGCGGAGAAGTAATCGCCACTGACGTCACGACCGAAAAACTCAGCTCCACCGATCCTGAATATCAACGCGTTGTCAATCAAAACATCCGTAAAAATGCCGAAGGTTTTGATGAGGTCATCCCAAACTCTCTTCTCGTCCATAAAACCATGTTCTGTGACGAACGTGATTCACCATTCGGTCACTTTGATGCCAATATTGCCAATGCCATGAACACTAATCTCGGTTTCGCAAACAGTATTCCGATCATCTCGGAAGCTGTTGAACTCTATAATGCAGTCTCTGATATGTCACCAGAAACCCAAGGCTGGGCCTCCGGCGCCTATTGCGTTATGGGAAGCCAAAATCCACACTGGCAAGAACTTAAATATCTTCAACATTACACCGAGCAAACTCGTATCTGCACTCAAATCAAATGCGCTAGTGTAGTTGACTCAGAAGGGAATGATCGAAACCCAATCACCGCTTATAAAGAAGCATATTATGCAAAAAACCCAATCGATACCTCTCGCTCCGGTATTCTAGCTCGTATTTCTGGCATTACTAAGAACCAAGCTAAAACCGTAATTGCGTTCTTCGACTATGCCAATTATCTCGCGAATTATCAACCGCCAAAAGCAGAAAAACCAGAATTCACTTTCAATAGTCTCAAAAAAGAAACTCCAACCACTAAAGATTCTTTAGGTTCAGTAGCAAAAATCTCTTCCATATTAACTAAAAATTCAGATTCAAATCACCACTTCATCCACCAAAACCTTACTCAATCTTCCTATGCTGATTTAAAAACTATTTCAAGAAATAGGAGTTACCTAGTATGAAAAACCTCGTCACTTACATAAAGCATTTTGCCTTAAGTATTAAAAGAATCAATCACAAAAAGGTCCTTCTCTTACTTCTAACTCTCATTGTTTCCATTCAACCAGCTAAAGTTTTCGCACTTAAAGAGTCTGAATGGGACATCTTCGATATTAACGGTATTTATTATTATGATCGAGATGCCGAAAACTGTGTTACTTCAAATCTTTCCGGCACCATTGGCAAGCTCTATGATGGTTCCGAAATTATCAGCAAATTCGACCTCGATAAGATTAACGCCAACCGCCCAGTTTATGAAAAATCTGCCGCAAGATATGGTTTTCCATGGCAGCTCATCGCCACTCTTCACTATCGCGAAACCAGCCTTCGTCGCTACAACCCAACCAATGGTCAAGGTATTTATCAGCTCTATTCTTACACTGGAGGTGGCCACAATAGTAACGCCTTCACTAATTTTGGTGAAGTTTCTGAAGCTGAATTTCAAAGGCAAACTGACATTATGGCCGAGCTCTTACAAAATAATTACGGCGCCGGCCTAAACTTAAAAACTGACGATGGAATCAAAACCCTCCTTTTCCGCTACAATGGCACCGCTCGCTCCTATATCTCACAGGCTCGTACTCTTGGTTATACCGAACAAGAGGCTGCCCGCGGTGAAGGCTCACCATATGTCATGAACCTTGCCGATAGTAAGCGTGATTCCAGAAAAAATTCCAACTGGCTCATGATAAAAACTGACCACGGACACCCAACCTCCGCCAACCTAATTCCAGGTGCCTTCCTTATCTTTTCTGCTCTTGGCGGCTCAAATGGAATCAGTAATTGTTCAGGTAGTGGTGGCGGTAATCTCAGTATTAATCAAACCGCTCTTAATCTCGCCTGGGCAAATACTGGCCACGGCATTACCCCAAACGATAATTATCGTAACGCACTTATTGAAACTGGCATCAACCGACTTGGCGATCGCTGGTCTATGATGGGTGCTAGCTGCGATGCCTTTGTTGCTACCGTTATTCGCTATTCAGGAATCGATAAAAATTTTGTTTGCTGTGGTGTCAGTAATGGTGGTCCAACTTCAAACTATGTCAAAAACTCCGGTAAATTCGTTGAAGTTGAAAACCGACAAGGGTCACTCAAACCTGGTGATATTCGTCTCAGTTCTGGACATATCGAAATCTATGTTGAGCAAAACGGTGTTGGCAAAATCGCCTCCGCTTCTCACGGCTCACGCACTGGCGAACTGCTACCTTTTTACGATAACTCTCGTACTTTTAAAGCATATCGCTATATTGGAAACACTAATATCTAATACCTAAAATAAAAGGCCAAACATGATTACAAAAAGTACTATCACTAAAAAAACAAAAAACCAAAATACACAAAACAAAAATACGTCAAAAAAATCTCTTCTTTTCATTATTATGAGTTTTTTAATTTTGGTTCTTATCATAATCATTGCTGCCTTTATTAATTGGATTACCAACTTCGATAAAACCGCCACACTAGATTATTATCTTGCCCCAGCATCTGCTTCTTTCATAATTGATGGAAAAACTTATCAAGGTGATGCCAAAATAAAACTAAAACCAGGGAATTATACAATAAAAATTTCCAATGCTAATTTTCAAGAAATCACTCGTGATCTCGAATTGAAAAATAATCAAGTCACTTATCTCTATGAAGCACTTGAACCAGATTCTGAACATCAGGATTATTATAAATCACACCCAGAAGATGAATCTCGCGTGCAACACATTGCTGATTTTAAAGCCGACTTAGAACGTAAAAACTACACCGATAGCGATCCAGTCTTTAAAGTCACACCATATTCCAGCTATCAGGCCGGCTTCTCTATTGCTGCCGAAAAGCAACCTCAAACCACTAAGGTAAAATTAAAGATTACCCTCTTTACTTGCTCCGATCAGCAAATCGAAGAACTCAAAACCGCTGCCTATAAATATCTCACAGACAACAAACTTAATCCTAATAACTACGATATTGAGGTTACTAGCTGTTAACCTATCTATACTTCCTCCACTGAAGTAATAATCACCTGATTATCCTTAAAATTCCTCACCAAACATTTTTGTCTAGTATTGTCCAATTCTGAGAACACATCATCAAGTAACACCACTGGTTTTTTACCAGTTTCTTGAAAAATTAAGTCTGCTTCAATAAACTTCATCGCTAAAATCATCGATCGAAGCTCACCTCGGCTCGCCGTCCCATCTGCTTCCTTCTCATTAAATAAAAACACAAAATCATCACGATGGATCCCAAACCCAGTATGACCTAAAATTAGGTCCCGATCAAACTCTCTTTCCAATCGATTAAAATACTCCGCCTCTGAGACCTCACCTCCAAATAAATCTAATTTCAAAAACACCTGATCATTATTTTCCGCGATTGAATAATAAACTTGATTAAAAACCATATTTAGTTTATCTAAATATTTCTGCCTTTTCTTTCGAATCTCCAAGCCATACTTAGCTAATAAAATATTCCAAGAGAAAAAATCACTGATTTCTATATAACTTCGACTCTGGCTTTTTTCTTTATTACTATAAAAATCCAAATCACCACGTTTATCGTTATTTTTTATATATTTTTTCAATAAATCATTACGTTGTTTTAGTGTCTTCTCATATTTTGATAGGGAACTACTATACCCCTCATCAAATTCTGCAATTACTCGATCAAAATAAGCCCTTCTTTTTGTTGGACTTGTCGCCACCAAATGCAAATCATCCGGTAAAAACAATACCACTGGGTATCTATATTTTTTTGGTAATCTTGCAGTTCTTTTATCTTCTACCAAAAATTGCTTTTTCTGCCCATCAAATAACACCACGGTTGAAAGTCCATTTGTAAATTTCAATTCAACTCGATAAAACTCAGAGCCCCTTCTTAAAATTTCCTCATCCGTCGCTCGAAAAGATTTTCCACGCAGCGCTTCATAAATCGCCTCTAATACCGAAGTTTTTCCAGAACCATTTTCCCCAACAATTAAACTAGTCTTCTTTTTACAATATAACAAAAACTCATCATGACTACGAAAATTAACTAATTTTATACTTTCAATAATCATTCTAGCTTTTTAAGGGCATAATAATATGCGTATAATTATTTGATTTTTCATTTCTAATCACCACTGGCGCTAATTTTCCTGAAATACCAAATGACAAATTATCCTCTTCAATCACATTAATCACATCCACTAGATAACGCGAATTTAAAATCACTTTTCCATCGTTTACCACCTCAGTCTCGAGCTCAGATGCATTTTCACCAAACTCATTAGCTACCGAAGAAACCGCAAAAGTTTGAGTCTCACTTTTTGCCTCACAAATAATTGATCCGCCGACACCACGTGAAAATAGAGCGGCTAATTTTACAATACGAAGCAGCTCACTTTTTGACATCTTAATATTTGAACCAATAGTTTCCGGAATTAAACGTCGATAATCAGGGAATGACCCGTCAATTAATTTCGAAGTAATTTCAATTTCCCCAAGCCTAAAGCGCACCTGCGAATTATCAAACACAATTTCAATCTCATTCATGTTATCCGACATCGCCCCCAAAACATCAGTAAGACATCCCGCCGGCACAATTGCCTTCACATCACTTTCCACCTTTTCAATAAACATTCGCTCAGCCAGACGATACCCATCGGTTGCAGCAATATATAAGCTACCCTCAAAAGTATTAAAATACACCCCTGTTAATGACGGCCTAGTCGTATCGGACGAACAGGCAATTTTTACTTCATTAATCCCAGTCTTAAAAGCTTCAATACTCATTCGATAAATCACCGCTTCTGCGTCATTAATATCAGGCAACTCCGGAAAATCCTCAGCAGGCGCTCCATTAAAGGAAGATTTATATTTACCAGAAGCCACAGTTAATTTTGAATCACTTGCAGTTAGTTTTATCTCACCCTTGGGTAAGTTACTAACAAAATCTGCTAAAAGTCTCGCTGGTACCGTAATCTCTCCGTCTTTCGAATTAGCAACCCCTAAATAACTCACAATCGCCATATCTAGGTTTGTTGTTACTAGTTTTACTTTTCCATCTAATGCCTTTATCAGAACATTGTTCAAAATGGGTAAGGTAGTTCTACTTCCTGCCGCTACTCGACTAACCACTCCTAATGCCTTCGCTAGTTTTCCTTGTTCAACATTTATTTCCATATCTCTCCTTTATTAAATAATTAATTGTAGTAGTAATAGACTATGTGGATTTTGTGCATAACTTTCTTTTATAGGGAAGAATCCACTTTTTTATTGTGTAAAACCACCTGGATAACTTTGGAAAATTTAGTGGAAAAACCTGACTTTTCAACACCTTTTGCGTATATATTATTATTTGCTTGACTTTCCACATAGTTTTCCTCGACTTTTTCACCTACTTATTCGCAAAGTCTTCCACAACTTTTCCACATTATTCACTTAATTGCTCCCGAATCTCACCAATTTGGTCTCTCAGTGTAAAATTCATCTTCATATCTGTTTCGATTTTCTTAATCCCGTGCATTACTGTAGTATGATCTTTAACTCCTACTTCAAGGGCAATTTTCGGCGTACTCATCTGTAAATCCCTCGACATAATAAACATCGCAATCTGTCTTGCTGTCTTTATGTTTGAAACTCGACTTCTTCCACAAAGTTCTTCAGGCATAATATTAAAATAATCAGCCACCTTATTTACCACCGTTTTACTAGTTAAATTACGCCCTCTCACCCCACTACTTGGCAGGGTAGATGCTAGGCCTTCCTGAATAATACTAAGCGGGGAAACGCCCTTTAATTCAGAAAGTGCTACGATCTTTCCATAAAGACTCTGTAGGTCACGTATATTAGTTTCTACGTTTCTCGCAATATGTTCAATTGCTTTATTTTCAATTTCTACACCATCAAATTCCGCCTTCGCGTGTAAAATTGCACATCTATCTTCAAATGTTGGGTATTGTAAATCAAACGCACCAGTCATTGTTAATCTTGAAGCAAGACGTTCATCCACGGTCTTAATCTGGCTTGGTAATCTATCACTTGTGATAATCACTTGTTTATTTGCCTGATGCATATCATTAAAGATATTGAAGAACTCTTCCTGACTCTTTTCCTTACCAACGATAAACTGAAAATCATCGATAATCAAAACATCAAGTTTTTGAAACTTTTTATGGAAATTCTCCATGTCACCTTTTCGCACCGCATTAATAAAATCAGTGTAAAAATGATTGATCGGCGTATAGAGAATTTTTAATTTTGGATTTTTCTTTAGTAATTCGTTTCCAATTGCCTCCACAAGGTGTGTTTTACCAAGACCCGGCCCGCCATATAGGAAAAATGGATTATATTTATCCCCAGGATTGTCGATAATGTTTTTAGCAACCGCCACCGCTAACTCATTATTTGTTCCCACCACAAAATTATCCATCGTGAATTTACTATTTAATCCAGTTGAAATTGTGGGGTTAAAGCTACTTGCAGGTACCGTAATTTTTTCTACCGTACTTACTCGATTTTGCAGCTCATCAAGACTTACCTCGCGTGATTTTTTCACCTTAGTGGTATTACTTATTACTACATAGCTGGTATTTTTTACTTCGATTTTATTTGATTCTAGTGCGGCACGAATATGAGAATCAAATTTCTTTCGAATATTGGCCTGCATAAAAATATTTGGCACACCAATCTTTATTATTCCATCGTCCGTACTAATCAACGAAGTATGTGTCTGAGCAAAAAAAGTTGCAAAATTTTCCTGAGAAATCTTAGTTTCAAGTTCTGCTAGCACATTATTCCACACGTCAAACACCGCCGCTACCTCCAGCTTTTTCTCTATAACCTTTAATTACCCCTATTATAACAAATCTTCATACTTTTCCACAGGTTTATTTTTATCTTATTTTATGCTCTAATAATGAAATTTATATAAGGGGTGGAGTTATCCACAATTTGAATCATATAGAGAGCCTTGTGTGGAAAACTTCTTGAAAAAAGTGGAAAACTACGGTATAATTAAACACAGTTTACAAATACAGGGATTATGAATATAATCCTATGTGAAATAAAGGAAACATATGCCAAAGCGTACATATCAGCCACATAAGCGTCAGCGCAAACAGGAACATGGTTTCATGAAGCGTAATGCTACTAAAAATGGCCAAAAAGTATTAAAACGCCGTCGCATTAAAGGACGTGCCCGTTTAACTTACTAAAAAAAAGAATACCGCACTTGCGGTATTTTTTTATACCACATTTTTCCAGCATTTATTCTTAAATGGTTATGCTATATAATAGAAACACATGCGACATTTTCTTGAAACAGTTCAAACAGTTTTTGAAATTGCCCCCAAAAAACGCTTTGAAGTTTTTGAACTCTTTTTGAGTTTTATGCTTTATAACCTCGTTAGCCTCCTACCGCCAATTGCTACTGCTGGTATCATTGCTGTCATTACTCAAGGTTCCAATTTTCACGCCATCTGGTTTTATGTGATCCTCTTTCTCTTATTTTATATCATTGAATATACGATTCTTGGCTGGAAGTATTATATCTATGTCGCACTTTCGCACTATTATTACGGCACTGTCCAGCAAAAACTTTTCGATCATATTATTAGTAATATTTCAATCACTGAGAAAATTTCTCGTGGCCGCATTACCGACACTTGTAAAGAGGATGTCTCATATTTAATTCAAACTATTAACTCCGCCGCAATCGCTCTTACTGGTATCATCCAACTCCTGATTATCTTTTTAATTTTTGCTAGTTATAATATTTTTATCGCCCTTATTGCCCTAATTATCGACCTCCTCTATATCTATTTAATGTCTAAAAATTCTAAAAATGTTGCAAAATATTTTGATGGTGTCCGAAAATATCAAGACCGTATTTTAGATGTTTTAAATCAAATCTTAAATAATTTAAAACAGATTAAAACCCTTAATTTGATGCCAATTTTAAACCGCAAAATCAGCTCCAATCGTAGTAGTTATGATGTTCAATATGATAAACGCTATCTTTATCTCACTTCGCGTTACTGTAAAATTCCGATGATTATTCAGGTTGGAAAAATTACGCTCTATATTGTTCTTGCCGCCCTTGTTTTTAATAATCAAATCACTATCGATAAACTTGTGCTTTTAATTAGCTATTTTGAAATGGTCGTTACGAACACCGATAAAACTCTTGAAGAATTATTAAATCTCACTACTTTTAGTATCCGCATCCAGCGCATCAAATCCATCTTAAACTACACAAGTTACACCAAAAATAGCTTTGGTAACCTTAATAATGATTACATTAACGGTGATGTTTTGTTTGAAAATGTTTCTTTTAGCATTAGTGGTCGCGAAATTCTTAAAAATATTTCCTTTGAAGCGAAACCGAATGAAATTACTGCCATTGTCGGAAAACCTGGCTCTGGTAAAACTACTATTATTAATCTCTTATATCGCCTCTACTCTATAAAATCGGGTAAAATCCTCATTGATGGTCGTTCGATTTTTGACTACACGAAAAAAGTTTACACCACCAACGTTTCTGGTGTTTTTCAACGTCCTATTATTTTCGAGATGAGTATCAGGGATAACTTAAGCGTAGTTGATCGTAATCAAAAACGTCAAATTGAAGCCTGTCGACGAGTTGGCTTATTTGAAAAAATTGCCAGTCTTCCTCGTGGTTTAAATACAGTCTTAAATGAAGAACGCGGGATTTTTACTGATGGGGAATTACAGAAACTTGCGATCGCCCGTGCACTTCTGAGTCAGGCGGAAATTCTCCTTTTTGATGAAGTAACCAGTAATGTGGATCCTGAAACCTCAAAAGAAATTATCAAAATTCTCGAAGATCTTAAAGATGATCACACTATAATTATTATCACCCATAAGCCAGAAATCATGAAAATTGCCGATAAAATAATTGTTCTAAGTGAAGGTAAAATTGTTGCAAAAGGTAAAAATAAGGAAGTTCTCGCAAAAAGCGCGCTCTATCGCGAACTTCGTTCCGCAACTTTCGCCAGGCCAAGTCTTGATGACGAATCGGAGCATATTAAAGCTGACAGTCCAGAAGATTTTCTCCAAACCGAAGAGGCTTCTCTTGAACTAAAATAATAAAATTAACACCCCACAAAACTCCACAGAGGTGATAAAATTAATAAGATGTTATCTAGTAAATATCGTTTCCATTCTCGTGGTGGCGTTAAATATACTTATCAAAAAGGGAAGACTATTCGCACTCCAAAAGTCTCCCTGGTTTTCGCGCCAAACAAAAGAATGAGACAGCGTTATGCAGTGGTAGTCTCAAAAAAAGTTCTTAAAACCGCAGTTGGACGCAATCAAATCAGAAGACGTGTTTACGAAGCTATCCGCCTCGAGTTTAATCCCAACCTGAAGCTTGACTGTATTTTTGTGATCTATTCTAAGGATTTCACTAAGATGGATTTTAATCAAATCCGTGCCATGGTTTCCGACCTTCTTGAAAAAGCCAAAACAGAATAAAAAGAAATTATTTATTTACGTTTTTTAAAACACTAATTATTTGATATAATAAAAGTACTTATGGTTAGGAGGTTTAGGTTTAAGAATCTTGCTTATCTAATTTTTGCTATTGTTTATTATTTTACGGCATCAATCACCCCGGTCTTTGCTATTCCAAAATTTCCAACAGGGCGTGATGCAGAATTTATTGAGAATAATATTCTTTTTTATAATCCAGATGGTAAGAAGAATAGTAGTTGTTTGAGTCCTGACCGCAGTTGCCAAACCAGTGATGGCTCTGATGTAAGTGTGGTTGGAGATGGCTTTTTGGGGACCGATAGTTTTAAAAATGAATTTAAATCCAAATTTTCTAAACTCGAAACCGCAGATACAAATTTTTTCACCACTAGTAATCTATCCTTTGATGATCTTATAAGTAATCTTAATACAAAAACCTATCAAAAAAATATCTTGATTAGTTTTGGTACAGAAAACGGACAAACCCTCACGAAAGAGCAGCTCGACCAGATAATCCTTGCTGCAGGCTCATCAAAAACCATATTATTAGCCAATAATTATAGTGCTACTGGCAATATGACAGATACAAATAAAGTCATAGAAGACGCCTCAAAGAGTTATCAAAACGTTAAATTGATAGATATCGCTTCAAAAATCTCCTCAAATACAAGCTTAATTGAAAATAATCAAATTTCACAAACTGGCGCCAAGGAACTTGTGGGTATTATTAGCTCCATCCTAAACGCTGGCTGTTCTGGGTCTTTTACGAAATATAATTTCACTGATGGACAGCTTCGTGGTATTTCCGCCATGGCAATACAAGAGAATGGATTATCTCCTCCAGTTTCAGTTTTAACAGAAGCCTCGCAGATGGCTAATCTATTTGAGTCATCACTGATGAATAGATATAATCAAAACGCCAATAAGGAACAAAGCTTTATTGATATGCTTCTGCGCAGCGGCTGGTATTACTCTGGGACAGTGGCAAAATATAGTGAAACTGCAAATATTTCACAGGATGTTCTTGATGGTGTTAGATCAGTTCTAAATAACGGTAAACGTACATTGCCGACCGGCATAGGTGAACATGATGACATAAATGATGTTGTATCAATTTCTAATGACGGTGTTGTAGTTGATAAAAGAAATCTAGCTAACTTTATTCCAAAAAAGACTATAATCAAAAATAACAATAATTCAACATATGTTTTTTATCGATGGGCCGATCCTAGTGCACCAGATAATCGAAAAGGGGATCCATTTGGTTATTTTCAGGATAAGGGAATAGGTGAATTTGAAGAGGAAGCTAACTTATCGGTTGGTGGCTCTTCTAATACTGTGTCCTCTAATCGTACATCCTCTAATACCTCAGTTTCATCGACTGGTCCAGCCACTGACCCTGAAGTGGTAGTAACAGCGGACTTTAAGAACTATGCCGGTGATGAGATTCTAAGTCAGGCTGAACGTGATAAAATTGCAGCTAACCGCCCAGTTTATGAAGAGGCGGCACGCGAGAATGATATGCCGTGGCAAATTTTAGCAGTACTTCACTATCGTGAGCATAGCCTAAATGTTTCAAACCCATCAAATGGACAGGGAATTTACCAGCTTTATTCATATACTAGTGGTGGAACAAATAGTAACGCCTTTAAACCAGCTGGTCCAGTTACTACTGAGGAATTTCTTCGTCAAACCAAAATTGCCGCTAAGCTAGTTAAACAGCAATATGGTCCAGAGTTAACTGCCAATCCTGATTCCAGAATGGTGAAAAAAATGTTTTACCGTTATAATGGCGAGGCGTATCAGCAACAGGCGTTGGATATGGGCTTTACTCCAGAACAGGCTTCAATTGGGGAAGGATCTCCGTATGTAATGTCGCGCGCGGATGCAAAACGTGATTCCACTAAAGGTGGTATGTCATGGTATATGTATGTTGGTGATCACCAAAGTACAACTGGTCATAATGAGCGAAATTTTGGAGCCTACGTAGTTTATCTAGCGCTCGGTGGGTTTACGGATAATTCTGGTACAAGTGGCTGTTCGAGTTCGAATAGTCAACCTGGTACTGGTGGCTATTCTGGTGGCGGTCATCAAGTGATTTCACAAACCGCTGTTGATTTAGCCTGGCATCGCTATGATATGGAAACAGATAGTGCAACCAGGGCTTACTTCTCAGGCGGACGAAAAAACCCTACCCCTGCCTATTCAGAGGCACAGCGTAAGGTTGGAAATGTGGGGGATGTAACGGATTGTGGACGTTTTGTTTCAGTAGTTCTACACTCTTCCGGGGCTGACCCAAATTTCCCACCAGTTGATACGACCGGATCAATGGTCCCGTATTTAAATAGACATCGAGAACTTTATGATGAAATCCCAAATACTGGAGATACTTCTGTTTTGCAATCAGGTGATATCCTAATTGTCCCTGGTCACATTAAGTTAGTGGTCAATATTAATGGTCACTTGCAGGAAGTTCAGGCCTCTCTCTATGGTCATGCTCCAGAAACCTCTGATCGTGTTAATTTAACTCATAGTCATGGAGCATATCAAATCTTTAGGAGAAAATCATAAGATGGAGAATAGTTTACAAAATCAAAGAAAAATCATGCTCAGTCGCGCCACTTTAATAAAAATCACAACTGCAGCTTTCTTTGTTTTAGTCGTCTATATTATTGTAATGTTCATAATTGACCTCCCGAAAACCGCAAAAGTTAAAATCCTAGTTTCTCCAGTCGATTCAAAAATAACACTAAATCAAGAAGCTTATTCGGCAGGTGAAAAAAAGATAAAGCCAGGGGATTATAAAATAAAAATAGAACGAGAGGGGTTCAAGACACAGGAAACTGAACTTAAAATATCTAAAGGTGACCAAAAATATATCTATTATTGTCTTACCCCAGAGGATAATAATAAAAAATGGTTCAAAGAGCATCAGAAAGACGATGAAGTCTGTAATCAAATAGAGCAAGCCTTGAATGAGATTGAGAAAAATGAGACTATGACTGACCCCATCTTTTCTATAACCCCATATCACAATGATGATAAAAGGTATTACATTGATAGTATTTTAAACCAAGATAATAATATTACGATCAAAATTAAGCCACTTTCGTGCAAGGCCGATTTTAAGAAAATCCTTAAACAAAATGCGCTTAATTATCTAAAGGCAAATAAAATTGATCTAGATAAATACAAGATAGAATACGTCGAAGACTGCTAGTTTTTACCTTTATCTATGTTATAATTAACCAAATGTTTGAGTTAATTGATTTTCTAATTGTCAACCCGATTATTAATATTCTCTTAGTAATCTATAATTACATTGGTGATTTTGGTGTAGCGATGATCGTCTTCACTTTGATCGTTAAATTTCTTACCTGGCCACTCATTAAAAAACAATTTGTTCAGATGAAGTTGATGCGTAAAATTCAACCTGAACTTACCGAGATTCGCAAACGCTGTAATGGTAATAAACAGCTTGAGACTATCCAAATGATGGATCTCTATAAGCGCAATAATGTCAAGCCACTCACCTCAATCTGGACTCTTTTTATTCAACTTCCAATCTTCTTTGCGCTCTTCTTTTCAATTCGTATTATGGTTACTCCAACCGTCAAGGATAATGTTTCTAAGCGCGCCTACCCTGTAGTTTCCGAGATGACCCGCATTGATGAGATTATTAACTTGCAAAACACCTATCTTGAAAACACCACGGAGCGAACCTACGATTTTAAGCCTCAACTTTTTGGAAAAGTCGATCTCTCGGTTCGCGCCGGCCTCACTTCCTTAAGTTCATTAATTATTCTTCTATTTGCTCTAGGTTCTGCATTTACTCAGTACTATATGTCAAAAATGCAGATGCCAAAGAAGAGCGCTAAAAATACCTGGAAGAAAATGGTTGAAGACGCTAAAGCTGGTAAGGATATGGATCAGGCCGACCTTAATAATATGGTTTCTGGACAGATGAGTTTTATGATGCCAGTCATGATGCTGATGATTACAATCAATCTTCCTGGCGCCCTTGTTATGTATTACCTTCTCTCCAATTTAGTCACAATTTTGCAGCAAAAAATTGTTTTCAATCAGGTAGATGAAAAACTCGACGACAACACAGATCGCGCTATTCTTCGGGAACTAAAGAAAAAGACCTCCGATATAAAAGAGGCTGAAGTAATTGAGAATAAGAAAACCGGCACACGTATTACTCGTATTTCTGCCAAGGATGCCAAAAAATCTTCTAACGACTCTTCTTTAAAACAAAAATCATCCTCAAACTCAACCCAGCCAGATAACGGCTAGGAGAATAGGAGTTTTATGAATCGGGATGAATCGATTCGTTTTGCAACAAAATATCTTGAGGATCTTTTGTCGTTTTTCGGTATTAATGTAGCTGTTTGGTCCACTATCGACGATGATGTTATTCAACTGAGCGTACCAAGCACTAGTTTAAATTCACTTCTAATTGGCAAGAATGCGGACAATCTACGCGCCCTCCAGCACGTCGTTTCCATGGCACTTGTCGCCCATAATTCTGAAGTAACTCGCGTTAATGTTGATATAGCAGATTACAAACGTCAACGAGCGGAGCGTATTGAGCAGAAGGCTGAAGGCTGGATTCAAAAAGTCCGTGAGACTGGGGAACCAATGACTTTGGAACTCAATGCTGTAGATCGCCGAGTGGTTCATAAATTAGCTGAAGATTATTCCGATATTACCACTCATTCTGAAGGAGAAGGTCGTGCAAGGCATTTAATTATTGCTAAAAAACCACTTTAATATATCAGCATAAAAAATAAGACCTAATCGAGGTCTTATTTTTTTACTACTCTTTTGTTTCAGGCTTTCCAATAATTACCACAAAGTCATAATTTTTTGTATCAATACCCTTTGGTAGCTCACTAGCTAGTTTCGCAGTTAATCCATAGTAGGTTTCCAATTTCTTCTTCGTCTCTTCCTTAGAGCCTATCATATAGAGCGAAACCTTGTCCGGATATTCTCCCTTTGGCGCATTACCGGTTCCGGTGACTCTAAAACCAGCTTTTTCGAGTTCAATCTTTTCATTTGCCGCTATACCACCCTCATCGGTACCATTTAAGGCGAGGATACGTGAAGTGGCTGGGGAATCACTATAGTCAGCAATCTTACTCTCGAGGAATTGTTGAATTTTTGTATAGTTTTGTACTCCGGCACTTGGAATCACAAATGAAATATCAACCCCATTAACTGGAAAACTCGCATTTTTAACTAAATTACCTTCCGGCGTGTTAATTAATGGCACCGACGCAATATTAGCGGGATTAAAGTCGGACATCACTTTTGCCGCCGTTTTAATTTCATCAATATTCACATTAGTTTTTAGGTTATCCCCCAGGACATTCACTAAATTAATCATAGCAGGGATATCCATACCTTTTTCGGCTATGCGGTTTTTAATCGCCACAAGCACCTTTTGTTGGTTTTCTCCGCGTGTAAAATCACCACTTGCTGAACCATGTCTAGCACGGGCAAGTCCTAGTGCTTTTTCACCATCCAGATGTGTTGGTACGCCAGCCTTCATAACCACTTTTGTGTAGTAATAATCATTAATATCTTCATCAACTGTTACGGTGATCCCGCCTAGCGCATTCACAATCTGCACCAACGACCCCCAGTTTACATGAATATAATAGTGCATCTCAAGGCCAGAAATTTCACCAAGGGATTTCATTACCGCCTGCGCTCCCGCCTCTTCGTTTTTACCATTATTACTCGCGCAAACATAAACCTCGTTAATTTTACCAGTGTAGCAAGCTTCGCGCCCCACTTTAAGGTCGCGCGGTAAACTCATCGTTACTGCGTTCTTTGCTTTCTGATCAATTGACATTACCATCAGGGAATCGGTTAATTGTGCACCATCATGCACGTATTTACCCTCACTTCCGGCCATGTCATATCCAGAGGTCCCAAAAATTGCAATATTAGTACGTCCTTGCTTATCGGACTTTAGTGGTGTTATTTTTTCTGTAACTACAGTCTTTACGAGATCAACCAAATTTGATTTTCCACCAGTCACCTTTGCAACTAATTGGTCACCATATAAATATAGTGCAGTCCCACCACAGAGTAATAAGATTAAGAAAATAGTTAATTTTGGATGGCGTCTAATGAAGCCCTTCTTCTTCGGTTTTTTATCATCCTCATTAGAATCTTGGTCCTTACGCCCCTTTTTTCTATCCTTAAATAGTTCATCAGATGATAAATCCATTAAGTTTTCATCATCAAAACGTGCATCACCCAGTTCATTCTTATTGTCAAAATTTTCGTCAAAATCATCTTGGCGTGTTAGTCCAAACGCCTGCACTGGTTCAACAAAATCATCGTGATTTCGTTTGCTAAAATCGCCTATTTTACGACGAATTCTTGAAGTAACTGTAGCTGATTTACTAGTTTCAGTGAGTTCTGGTTTAGCTGAGGTTGCTTTATTATTAAAAGCATCCATCTCAGGCATTGCACTTATCTCGCTAATTGTTCTTGTGTTACCAGATCCTACTGATTGCTTTCGTCGGATCTCAGCCTGTCCAACCAATGGATCATCGCTTTGAGCGAGTGATATATTTCGGTTACGCAATTTTTCTTTACGTAATCTCTCGGCCCTAAGTAAACGTTGCTGTTCTAAGTGTTGTTTTGTGGCCTGATCCTCACCAATCTCTAGGCTAGCCTTAGGTCGCACGGTTCGCGCTACTCTTTTATTCCTCGAGGGTGATATTAGTCCATCAATATACGAATTGCTCATTTTTGCCACAAAATCTCCATCTACTATATAATTATAACAAATATGGCACTGAAATTGACAAAAAAGCAAAAGCGATTAATGGATTTTCTGGAAGACTTTCAGAATAATCATGAATACTCGCCATCCTATCGTGAAATTGCGGCAGGACTCGGTTTACGCTCCGTCGCCTCTGTGGCTGAGCATATCGATAATCTAGTCCAGCTTGGTTTTTTGAAACGCAACGCTGGTTCCGCTCGCTCCCTAGAAATTGTCGATCTCACTTTTCCAGAAACCACCGCGCTTTTTAAGCAGCGCTTGCAGTTTGCCTCGGATTCTGATCATGATATTTTGATGCAGGCAGCTGAAATTCTTGGCCTCGATTTAGAGTCATAAACATAACCCACCTCTGTTAATCTGAACAAGAAAAACTCTCAGATATAAAAAACCGAACACCAAATTTTTCTGGATTTTATTAAAACCGAACAAATAAAATACATTATTTCCAAGCTTAAAAATGCTTGTGGAAAAAATCAACTTTCTGTTGATAACTCAAACCGAACAAAGCGTTAATATTAAAATATCAAATTATAATAATAGCAATGTGGAGATGTGGAAAACTCTTTCACATCTATTTTGTGATAAAATAATCATAAATAAGGAGGTCGATGGTATTTTTTAACCTATCAAAAAAACAGGCTACAACCCAATCAAAATCAGTTAGTAATTCTGAGCGCACGTCCGGATTTGAGTATCTTAAACGCCAAGATGTATATTTTGATGGTGCCTGTCAGTCACTCCGTCCGCAACCAGTCATCGATAGTTTAGTGGAGTATTATCAAAAACATAACTCTTGTGGCGAACGTGTGAAATATCAATGGGGAAAAATCACTGATCAAAAAGTTGAGCAGACCCGCGATCAAGTTCTAAAACTCCTTAAACTTAAAAAAAGAGACTACTTTGTTAGCTTCACGCTTAATACCACCTATGGTATTAACCTTCTTCTTTCTCAATTTGATTTTAAAGCTGCAGGTATCAAAACTGTTGTCACCTCAGACATTGAGCATAACTCAGTATTTCTTGCTACTCAGTCCGCTGCTACCCGCGCTAAGCTAGAGCGTCTAGTGCTTTCCAGAGAAGCCGATGGCTCGCTTCCAATTTCTGAAATCCCCGACAACTCACTGGTTGTCATAAATGTTATGAGTAATATTGATGGGCGCACGCTAAAAAATCTCAAAGATATTATCATCTATGTTCATCAAAAACAGGGAATTATTATCCTCGACGCCGCACAGGCGATGGCCCATAATTATCAGCTCCTCCAGGAGACTGAAGCTGATGCAATTTGTTTTTCCGCCCATAAAATGTATGGCGCCTCACTTGGTGTCATGGTCGTGCGAAAGACCTTATTAGAAAACCTCAACTTCACTTTTCTCGGTGGAGGTATGGTGGATGATGTGGAAAAGAATTCTTATCTTCTTTCCGCTGAACATGATGATAAAATCCACACCGCCTTTGAGGCTGGTCTTCAAGCATGGGGTGAAATTATCGCTCTTGGTGCTGCGATTTCTTGGCTTGAGAAGCTGCCAGATTCCGCAAAAGAACGCCTAGAATTCTGTGAAGCTAAACTCTTTGACTTCTTAAAGTCTCAACCTAAAATCCATTGTCTCAATCAAGAAAAATCTACTACCTTCTCATTCTATGTAGAGGGAATAAATAGTCATCTTCTCGCCGAGGCCCTCAGTGATCAAAACATCATGGTTCGCTCCGGTTATTTCTGTGTACACTATTACCTAGATCATAAAATGCACTTCCCGCCACTCGTCCGAGTCTCACTTGGCTATCAAACTACTGAATCGGATATCAATAAACTCATCGCAATTTTAAGGAAATTTAACTAATGGTCTGTATTGCTGCTTTTATTATTCTATGTCTCATATCTGTTTTTGTTGGCTTTCTTAGTATTTTTAATAAAACACTTGGAAAAAAATATTGGGCAGTATTCAAAAAAGCCTGGCACTGTGTTTTTAAGAAGGTTCGTCTGCAAAAATGTGACACCAACTTTAAAGATGATGTTAAAAATACTCTCTTAAAACGTCTAGTTGTAAAAAATCCTAAACTCTTAAAACCTGCCAGCGCTCTTATTGAAATCCTCTCCGTCCTGATCGTCTTTATTACGGTCTGGTCTCTTATTATTGCGATCAAATCACTGCTCGCTCTCTGGGCTTTTGGCACGTGCAACGTTTCGCAGCCAAGCCAATGCGGCCTCGGTGCTACGTCCTGTACAATCGACCAATCTGAACCAACCGATCTAGCTGGAAAAATTGGTCGCAGTTTCTCTGAATGGGGTGAAATCTTCTCCGCTATTCCAGATCGTCTAAAAACCTGGGAAGCTAAAGATTATTTTACAACCGCAAGTGTTCCACTACTTAATTTACAAGCTGAAGAGAATCAAGATGTAAAAGCTAAGAACACGGAAGTGCTCCTCAAGTTTTATGAAAATCAAGCTACCCCTGAATCATCTCAAGTAGCAGTCGATATCGTCGATCCAGGTTGTGTCGTCTGTATGCAATCCTATCGTAATCAAAAACAATCAGGTTTCTTTGATCGATATTTTACCGTCGCCAATCTCTATGCCATCCCTACTCCAGAAGGTGGTTATAAATTCGCTAATTCTAAGCTAATATCTGACTATATAGACTCTCTTGTTCAAGTTATCAAAAAGCAACTCCAGGAGAACCGCCAGGGAATCAACCTAGATGAGCTTTTGCGCGTGCCGTCAAAAATTCTTGACCGCCTCTACTCCGGATCAAAGGATAATCGCAATTACATTGATTTCTTTAACTATTCATATGACCAGCAAGCTGCCCTCTCTGAGCTAGATTCTTGGTCTAAGGAATTCGGTCTCTCCAAAACTCAACGCAAAAAAATATCAGACCAAGTAAAGCAGCAATTATCAAAGCGCGAAGAGAAAACTACCTATGATCAGGAAATCAAAATCCTAGTTGAGGAAAAAATCAAAGCCAAAGGCATTCCAGTCGAAATCTACGACCAGAAAAAGCATAATGGTCTCTTTAAGATCTAACTTCTAGAAAAATCCCCCCAAAAACAGATAATTAGATATAATAGGGTTATTATGGAGGTAGATAAGATAGAAAAGCAGAGAAATTATTCTCTCGATCTTTTGCGAATTGTAGCAATTATCATGATCATTATTTTTCATGTTTGTTATAAAGGTCTTATTTTTGAAAATTTAAGTGGTTTTAATAAAATTATCGTGGCTTTTCTCCTACACTTTGGTGAAATTGGTGTTAATCTATTTATGTTAATTACTGGCTTCTTCCTCTATAAAAGTCACAGCTCGAAGAAAACGAAAATTATTCATCTAATCTATGATATTTGGTTTTATTTCATCTTAAATATCATCCTCTGCATTATCATAAAAGGTGGATATATTCCGACTCTCAGTACCTTCTTTCCAGTCAGTCTAGGCTATTATTGGTATATTACTTCATATATTGCCATCCTATTGCTTTCACCATACCTGAATCTTTTTATTAGTAGCCTCAATCAGAAAGAACATCGAAAACTTCTCGTCGTTTCTTTCTTTCTGCTTTCTGTAATTCCTACTATCTCTGGCCTCGCCGTTAATAGTGCCGAAAATGGGGTTATATATAGTCGTTTTATCTGGCTAATTTTTCTCTATTTTCTCGGTTCATATATCTCCAAATACCAAAAACTTGATTGCATTTTAAAAAAGGATCGTGAATCATTCGTTAAGCTTCATTTTTTCTCACTCATTCTTGCAGTGGTCTTTATCTTCATCTTCAAATATCTCTCCTCTCCAATTATGCCAAAAATCTCCATGTACTATATGTGGCCTCCAAACTCTATTGTTACGCTTTTGATGAGCGTTAGTCTTTTCATAATCTTTGTCAAAACAAATGTGGCTAAGAAAAATCCTCTTATCAATATATTAACAAAGGCCTCAGAGCATACGTTGGGAATTTATTTAATTCACGATGCACCTTATAATTACCTAATCTTAACTAGTTTCTTTGCCTGGCTGCAAACATATAGCACTTCTAAAAGCCTTATCATTTTTATCGTCTTAACTATCATCCTTGTTTTCTTTGGAGGCTTAATTATCTCAATTATAAAAAACACACTGCCGATAAGATATTTCGAAAATTTTTTAATTATATAAGTCAAAAATTCAAATTAGATCTAAAATAAACTTCTATACTAAACTATTCATGTTAAAAAATCCATTCTTTTTGTGCTATTATATAAACATAAAAGGGATCATCTAAATGGCAAAACAAACCACAAAAAGGCATCAGAAAATCAAAACCCCATTTTTTGTTATCTCAGCGTTTATCCTTGCGGTTATTGCCACTATTATTGTTCTTAAGATTTTTAAGATAGTTGATTTTGGTAGAAACACTAATCATTCTCCAGAAACAACAGAAAAAATACATCAAAAAACCGACCAAGCCTCAGATGAAACCTCAAATCAGCCAATTCATACAGAAGATGGTACAAAGGAAGATGCTGAAGCTGGCCGTACTCCCAAAACTCCCGAACAATACGAAGGTCAGGATGTTAATCAACTAGATAAATTAACTGGCACAGTCACGTATTCCGAAAAAGCTGGTAATAAATATCGTATTCGTGTCAATATCAACCAATTTTTAAAGCTTCCTGGTACTTGCAAGCTTACGGTATTTTCGTCAGGAAATTCAGTCTATTCCGAAACTGTCAATGTGGTGTCTAATCCATCTTCTGGTAGTTGTGAAGGTTTTGATATTCCACTCGCAAACCTCCCCTCTGGTAACCTAAACTTTAAAATCGAAGTAAATGCAAATCAAAAAACTGGCTTAATAGAAGGACTAATTGTAAATTAATGAAAAAAGATCTCGTACGCATTATTCCGCAAGATACTCTAAAAAGAAGAAATAGAATTAATCTAGCTTTTTATTCTACTTTTTATAGAACTTCAAGAAATATTCTAGCGTTGGTTTTTGTCTTTTTTATGATCTCTACTCTTAGCTTTCTTCTAACCAAAAATTTAAAAGAATCTAAGGCATATGATATCTCAAAATTTAATGCCGGCAATATTATTTCTGACTATACAATGTCAAATGTTAGCACTATGACTGAGGCTCAGATTCAGGAATTTCTCACTTCTAAAAACCCATGCAATGATCGTAATGTTCAGAGGGCCGCAAATTTTCCGGGCTACAAATATCATATTGAAAATGGTAAATTTGTCTGTCTTTCTGAAGAGACTTTTGAATACAATGGTGAAAAACAAACTGCCGCTCGGATTATTTTTGAGGCAAGTCGAGATTTTCAAATTAACCCACAAGTTTTAATTACTCTCATCGAAAAAGAGCAAAGTCTCGTCACCGATACCTGGCCAAATCATATTCAGTACCGTAGTGCCACTGGTTTTGGTTGTCCAGATACAGCTGCCTGTGATTCAAAATACTATGGTTTTCGAAATCAAGTTCGCAATGCTGCCAGACTCTTTCGCGACGTCCTAGATGGTGGTTATACCAACTATCCTGTTGGTGAAAACTTTATCTACTATAATCCAAACTTTGCCTGCGGTGGTTCAAAGGTTAATATTGAAAACCTAGCTACCTCTGCTCTCTATCGTTATACCCCATATCAACCTAATGCTGATGCTCTTAAAAATTATCCAGGTACCTCCTATTGTGGCGCCTATGGTAATCGTAATTTTTATATGCTTTTTGGACGTTGGTTTGGTGATCCTACTATTTCCAAACAAGTCGTTAAATTTAAACCAATTGCAAAGCCTGACGCTTCTTCAAATAAACAGGGAATTATTCAGGATGGCAAATACTATATTTCCACCAATCTTAATCAAAAATTCTACATTGATGTCCAATATGCTAGTAAGAACGAAAACGCCTTAGCTCAAATGTATTCCCAATGGTCTAAAGAGAATCTTGCACAGCAGTGGCAATTTACTCATCTTGGCAACAATATTTATACTATTAAGAGTGTGTTATCTAACAAAAATCTTTCTTATAATTTTGATGATGTCTTAAATCAGCCACAAATCAAACTAACCACAGAAAACCTTGACGATTGTTCGAGCCGTTGGAAGATTACTAAAGATCAAAATCAGTATGTCTTCTATTCATCGTGTGACGAAAATCGAACTCTTCGCGTCCGAGGTGATTCTGTTACTTATGCTACTCCAGTAGAAATTAATCTATCAAGCAGTCCGATTAAGCAGTCTGAAAAATGGCAGCTTGAACAAGTTGTTGATACTTCCACTCCTTTCAAGCCCCTCATCGAAGACGGCAACTACTATATCAAGACTACCCTCAATCCAAACTTCTACCTTGATGTCGCTTTCTCTAGTCCAGCAGACTATGCCAAAATTCAGCTCTATTCTCAATGGTCCAAAGAAAATAAAGCTCAAATCTGGAATATTAAACACCTAGGTAGTAATAAATACCAAATCAAGAGCGCCCTGTCAGGTAAGCTTCTAAGCTTTAATACTAACCATGTTTCAAATAATGAACCAATCTTCTTACTATCAGAAGGAAATAACAACTGTTCTCAAATTTGGCAAGCAGAACAAGTTGAAGGTGGCTTCTTCTTCCATACCACTTGCGATGAAACAAAAGCTCTTGATGTTAATGGTGCTTATGCCTACTATGGAACACAGATTCAAATTTGGGATAAATGGTCCAAGACTAATAAAGCTCAAATCTGGAGCTTGGAAAAGTCTCTTTTCTAATTCATTAATTAGAGATACTTACCCACGCGAATCTCTCAGCGTGCTATAATAAAGGTATGATGAAGGTAGATAAATCTTGCTTAAAAAACTGTATTTTAATATCCGGAACCGACCAGATTCTCTCGCAGAAAATTGCCGACAACCTTGGTCTTAAATTAGCTAACCGCACCTCTGATACTTTTAGTGACGGTGAAGTCCATGTCCAAATTCTTGACGACATTAGAGGTAAGGATGTTTTTATTATTCAGTCCACCAACCCTCCAATTGATCAGCATCTCTTTCCAGTTCTTCTCCTTGCTGATGCTGCTAGGCGTGGTTTTGCAAAAAGTATAAATCTTGTCATTCCTTATTTTGGTTATGCACGCCAGGATCGTATGGCTGAACCGAATACCCCAATCAGCTCCAAGGTAATTGCCGACATACTACATTCTGTAGCAATCAATCATGTTATTACAATAGATCTACACTCCGCCCAGACCCAAGGCTTCTTTGATATGACTATCGAAAACATTACTCTAGAAAAACAATTTGCTGCATATATTGAGAAGAATTATAAAAAAGATTCTTTTGCCATCGCCTCACCAGATGCTGGTGGCGTCAAACGCGCTCGCAAGATTGCCGACCTTGTACACTGTAATGATGTTATTATCATTGATAAAAATCGTTATGTAAAAAATAAAAGTAAAGTCATGAACATTATTGGTGATCCAAAAGATAAAAATATCATCATTATAGATGACATGATTGATACCGCCGGCACTATCTGCCACGCTGCAGCCGCTCTGAAGGAAAAAGGCGCCAATCATGTTAGTGTGATGGCTACTCACCCAGTCTTTAGTGGTAGCGCTTATGAAAACCTCAATAAAGAAGATATCGATAAAATCATTATTACGAATACTCTTACAATTAAACCGGAGTTAACCAAGGTTGATTTTATTGATGTCTCTGAAATTCTTGCGGAAAATATTTACCAAATCTTTAGCCATAAGTAGGGAATTATATGCAAAAAATTAAAAGTATCATCAGGCTTCTTCGTCCAAAACATTCCATTAAAAATCTTCTAATTTTTCTTCCATTAATTTTTGGACTCCGTCATCTCACTCTTCAGGATTTTCGAAGCAGTGTGGCCGGATTCTTTGTTTTTTGCCTAGTCGCTTCCTCAATTTATATTATTAATGACTATAAAGATATTGAAAAAGATCGCTTGCATCCAGTTAAGAAAAATAGGCCATTAGCCAGTGGCGCTGTAACTAAGAAGGAAGCTTGGATCACTTTGGTTGTTCTTCTTGCCTTTGCTATCACTATCTCGCTTGCCTTTCAGTTTTCCTGGGTCTCCATTGCTTTGATTGCAGGCTATTTTATCCTTAATCTCCTCTATTCGCTTGGTCTCAAAAACGTCCCAATTATTGATGTAACCATCCTTGCTTCTGGTTTTCTTATTCGTCTTTTTCTTGGTAGTAGTTTGACTAATATCGCCATCTCCGCTTTACTTTACCTCGTAGTCATGTCAGGTGCGTTCTATTTAGGCATTTCAAAGCGTTATAATGAAATTACCAAAACCGGCAACCAAACCCGCGCAGTTCTAAAAAAATACAATGCGGAATTCCTTAAGTCAATCATGAACATGTTCCTTATGCTAATTATTGTTTTTTATACTGAATGGTGTATTAATGCCAATGCTGGACATCGTGACCTCTACCTAATCAGTGTCCCACTATTAATTATCCTTATGATTTCCTATATCTATACCGCCGAAAAAGATAAATATGGTGATCCAGCTGATGTGATTATGAAAAATAAACATCTAGCTATTATGGGACTCATTTTTGTTGGTTATTTAATGGTGATTATTAGGCTCTAGTATGAATGTTTATGATTTTGATAAGACAATATATGATGGCGACGCATCCCTAGATTTTTGGAAGTATTCAGTAAAAAAGCAGCCACTTCTTGTAGCCTACCTACCATACCAAATTTTCGCAGCCATACTATTTAAATCAAAAGTTATTAGTCGCAAAGAATTCAAACAGCGCTTTTTTAGTTTCCTAAAGTCTGTCCGTTCTTTAGATCTATCTGCCTTCTGGGATCAGCACCAGTGTAAAATCAAGAAATGGTATCAGGAGCAGAAAAAAGAGAGTGACCTCATTATCTCTGCCTCGCCTGAATTTATTCTAAAGGAAATGACTGATCGTCTTCAAGTTAGCCTAATGGGCACCAAAATGGACGAAAAAACAGGGAAGATCACTGGCGAAAATTGTCGCGGCGAAGAAAAAGTAAGGCGCTTTAAAAAAGAATATCAAAGTACCTCTATTGATGAGTTTTATTCAGATAGTAAAAGCGACACTCCATTAAAAGAGCTTGCTAGGAAAGCCTTCCTCGTGAATAAAAATCAACTCACTCCTTGGGACTAAAAATCCTATACTATAATATATTATTCATGCAAACTAAGCAAAAAAAGAGGCCCACTTTCGGGCTTCTTTTTAATATAATGCTCTCCCCCAGAAGAAGACGTGAGGATGTTTTTCTTTCGCTTCACGATCAATCTCGCGTTTCAAGAACTCAAAATTGCTTCCATCCGCCCTGACAATCCCACGATCTAGCAGGTTATAGAATACCCCCATGTAGTGATTATTAATGATCACCTTAGCTTCTGGATTTCTTTCAATATAATCCTTCGCCTCCATTAATTCAGTCTTTACGATCCTATTTCCTTCAGGTGTAATTGCCCTAAAATAAATAAATGGCAGTTGATTCAAGAATATCACAGTTATAAAAACTGCTAAAGTTGCTTTTATTAAATTATTCTTAGGGGATCGATTCATTTTACCAAAAATTATTGCTAATGCTATTGGTGTTAATAAATAAATATTTGGCGCATATCTGGCCCACCAGTTTTCGGTAGGGAGTACTAAATAAATTAAGATACTAGCTAAAATACAGCCCACAAGTATTCTTTTTAATGCACCATCAGAGCCAGTCTCCATCTTCATCGAGCATGCTTTTACTAAGTATATTACAATCGTTAGTATACTAATAATGAAGATAAAGCTATAGAAGATTCCAAAGCCACCAATTCTAGTATCTGTAATATTTAGACTATTAATTTCTTCAGTATTCCAAGTTAATGGCAATTTATATTCTAATGCTTTCCATGAATATAGCTGCACATTATCACTTCTAGAGAAAATTGATATTAATAACTTTTCGAGCTGATTTTTTCCCATTAATTCAGCCGGCTGCATAGTTGTGATAATATCCGAACGATTATCACCTAGTAGTGGATAGAACGGATTATGCATAGTAATAGTGTTTTTTACATAACTAGTACTTCCAATCACCAAAATTGCAAATAAAATTGAAGCTATAGTTGTTCCAAATAATTTCCAGTAATCAGCAGCTTCAATCTTCTTTTTTACAAAAAGAACAGTCAGGTAGACTGCCAGTGGTAAAGTACCTGCTGCAATTAATAGAATACCGGTTAACTTTAAATTGGCTAAAATACAAATACTGAAGAAGAAGGGGAATATAAGGTCACCTGAAAGTCTTTTTTGTTTGATCAGTTCAAAGATAATTAAGCTTATTGTTGCGATATATAAATAGAAAGCAACTGCAAGGTTTCCATCAATATAAAAACTAAAGAACTGGGACAAGACTACTGGCGAAAAAACTGTAACAAATGCTAATATTATGCTTTGACTATTTTTGAACCTAAATCTTCTAAAATAATTCATTAGGATAAATAGGACACCACCAATCAGCAGAAAGTTTAAACTTTTAGCTGTTTCTATATTGCCAAAAACTCGATAGACTGTGGCTCCAAAAATCCAACTCAAATTTTGATAATGATCAATCCAGGTAAAGATCTTTGCTCCGCGAATATGGAATATATTATCGCTATAATCTTCTGCCGTCTCATATACTGGATTCCAACCATGTGACATCATCCCAATTGCTCCCTTATGGTAGCTATTACCGTCGTAAGATGAATCATAAATCTTACTAGCTACAAAGATTGAGCTAAATAAAATTACCAAAAATAATAAAACGCTAATTGCCTTCTCGATGTAAATTCTATTATTGTTTTTACCAATCAGTAAGTAAACAAGCATGGTAATAATTAGTGAAGCCCAGAAATTAATCACTGAAATATGTAGCTTTAGGCAAAAGAGGATTATTGAGATAAAAACATCAACGACTATAAAACCGACCAATAATATCCCACATTCGTACAATATCTTAAATAATTTGTCATACTTCTTCATGATGTCTCCCTTCTTATTTTAGTATATATCTTGTAAAGAAATTTTGATCTGGTGAATATTTTGTAATAAAATTCTTGATAAATTTCTTTGATTCATTATGTTCAAAGTTGGCCAGTGTCCCGTATCCGTCACTCTCGAATCTGTATGTCATTGAATCTCTTTTGTAGGTATAGATTAAGGATCGATTTATTTCAGCTAAATTTGTTGGTAACGATAATATTAATATTAAGTTTACAAACCAAATTCTATATTTACGACTCCTGTTGTCAACATAGAAGTTAATTGTCTCAATGAATAATAGAATCATTATAGGAATAGTCGTGCGATTCCCAAAATCAGCCCCACCTCCTAAGTAAAATAACGGTAGTATGGTCAGGAGTACTATTGAGAATAAAACCACGCTCCTATTCTTTCTTGTCATAATGAAAAAGAAAATGAAAACTTCAAAAATCAAATAAACTATATAGGATAATAGATATTCCCTTAGTGGTACGATATATGTTCTTGAGAACATCAAACCCACTGTACTCGAATTTTGTCTAAAAAGCAGCAATATTGGCACTATACCTAAGATTGGCACAATATTTTCTAGACACAGAGCCTCTTTTAATGCTTGCGTAAAGCTACTATGTTTAATTTTTATTATAAGTTCTCTCACTAAAATTAATCCGAATCCCACTGTCGGTAGCGGCGCAAAGGCTACTGCTAGCGAAATATAAAGACCGAATAATCTAATATCCTTATTATTCATGAATAACATCATTACTATCCAAATTGGAATAGCTTGATGAAAGATCCAAAACCAATGCGTGAAAAATCCGTGAAAGGAAAACATCTGTAGTGGGGTATCAAGATAGTTGATCAGATTTGGAAACTCAAAAGTTCCGCGAATTAGTAATCGATCAAAGAAGTACGCAAGAAAATCTACTCCAGTTATCATCAGTAGTACTAATAATATCTTCAGACTTGCTCGATCAAAATAGCGAAAGATTAAGTATATCACCGCTAGAACACCAAAAAGCAACCAGAAGAATGAAAATATTGAAGCCATATTGAAGCTCTTACTTACTTTACCTATTGCAGCAGCTGGTAGAAACCATGCCAAGTAATAAGATAATAATCCTTGTTCTGATCCGATAAAATCTGCTTCGGGTGATCCTGCTTCGAACTGATATTTTACTGGCCACTGATGATCCACCATATCTTTAAGTAAAGCGTTGCGGCTATGGTAGTCCCAGTTCTGAAACATCAATCCCCCAGCTCCAGAGATAATATTAAGACCCAGTACTAAAACACAAGTAATGGATATTATTTTGACATTGAAAATTCTTTCGTATCCATCCAGCGATTTGTATTTGATATTTTTTCTAAATACCAAGAATCCATAAATGATAGTCAAAATACAGGGAATTGAGATATATTTTTTGAACCAGAACCATAACCACATCGCAATTGGCACGGCCAAAAATAAATAGATCAAAGTAAGTAAAGATTTATCAATCTTTTTAAAAAGCCTTAGCCTCTCATCTTCATTTTTTAACATCACACTACTCTCTATTTTCTAGCATTAAGAACATTTCTGAAGCATGCCAAATGCTTGATAGTTTTGGCCCCTTAACATGACTATAATGATCATTAATTAGTTTTTGCTCATCTGCCTCTTCTTCGGTTAATTCGCCGTCGAAAGTTAGTGGATATGATTCATCAAGGATTGTTGTCAATCCGTAATGTCCAGGCTCTTGATGTACGCTCGCCCATTCTTTTGCTGGATGCACTGGATCTACAATGTTACCATGCTTAGCCACCTTATATCCGTTCAACCACCAAGTTAGCCCGAGGTATTTATCGGCCTTATCTAGATGTAGGTCATACCCAAGATCAATCTTATTTTTCCTTGCGCCATTAATTAGCAGTGCGGTTGGATAGTATCCCATCTCGCTCCCATCCACTGGGCCAGTGAATTCTCCGTCAACAGTCTTCTGCTTAACTTCTGCCTTAATTTTATTCACCAAATCCTGTCGATGATTCGCCACTGCGCCAATAAGATAGAGCAGTTGACCAGGATTATCCGCTGATTCCACACACTTTGTCTCGTTTTTCTCTAATTTATTTCGGCAGTCGTAAATACTATTAATCTGCTTCATCCATTCCTCAAATAACCAGGTATTACCAGTCTTTTCCAGAACCATAGCCGCCATCATTCCTTCACGATATAGCCCCGCTTCGTTCGTTTTGGCAAGTAGTGTTGTGTTTGGTCTTCCGCGATTAATGTTTATCAAAACTTCCTGATGTAATACCTTAAGTACTCGACCCACTGGTGACTCATTAAAATCTGGTAAATGAATTTTTTTCTTGCTTGTTGTAATTGTCTCGTTCGTTAAATTCTCAACCAGTTTGGTCTCTCGGTTATTTAGGCGGTCATCCTCCCATTGGTTAAAATTATTCCAATCCTCCCAGACTTTTGCTTTGCGCCCTTTTTCGATATGCACTCCAGTCTCATCCTCATAGATCCTTGTAATATTGCCAGCCTCATCAAGTAGAAGCACGGTATACATATTTGGAATAATCATCTCGTGACTAAAATCAAAAGTACGAATCACTTGTTTTGTATGGAGATCAATCAATTTGCCCTTTCTGTATATAATCTTTCTGCGATCACCCATGCCAAAGCTTAGAAAGTCAGAATTCTTTTTATGACTAATCTCTTGTTTTTGGATAAAGTACGTTTGCGCTCGTAGTGGCACATCTAGCTCATATAGATATTCCGCCAACTCATTTGCCATATTTTTGCTAAAATCATTTTTTAAAAATGGCTTATAGTCAATACCAGCTCGATCCAGCGCCTCGACATTCTTAATCTCTCGATGATTCAAATAGTGTGAGAAAGAAAACCAACTAAAAGTACTTACTATAATAATCGCCACTCCAGCTACTATTTTTAGGTAGCGTTTCTTAGTCACGATTGAGCTAAAGATTATTAAGTTAATTATAATTAGACCTAAAATATATTTCGGCATTGTATCTTTAAAGCCAAATTTTGCATGTACTTCTTGTAGATATTTAATAATACCCATGACTTGTAAAAATACATATCCAGCCATAACTTGGATTCTGTACTTACTAAGAAAATCTCTCAGTGTATTTAAAATCTTAGTCTTTTCGTCTAAATGCGTGAAGATATAGAAGAGAATTGCAATAATTAAGAAGTTATAATGCATGACATAGAGAAAACTTTCATACGGGTTGTAGAAAATATGCAAAATAAAGTTAAAACCGTAGGCAAATAATAATGCGAAGTAAATCTTCTCATGAAAGATCTTTTTCTTACTAAAGAAATAATATAAATTAATTAAGCCAAATATTCCAAATCCCAATAATCCTAAAGCATTAATTAGGTTATTTTTTTCCAGAATTAATCCACCGAGTAAACCAAATTGATAAACGAACGATGTATTCATCTGGAAAATCACACGCTTCATGCTCCAGGTTCGTTCAATATAGGTAAATTCTTCAGAGTTTTTATCCAAAATAAATCCATTAATACTGGAAGTGAAGAAATTATTTGCTGATGGCCAGAATGCCTTTTGAATGTCAGCTAGCATCACGGTAATTGATAAGACTACCAGAAGAATTGAACTAAATTTTATAATTTTATGCTTTACATTCTTATTTAGAAAAATAATGATAGTCAGGAGAATCAAGAACTGGACAATATTAGTTAAAGTAAAGGCAAGGCTTCCAATTCCCGCAACCACAAGTAATACATACTCTTTTAGTTCCAGTTTTTTGTCGATCATGCCGGCTGCAATTACCCACATTAACATTAACCCAAATTGCGAGAATACATAAGTTTCAAAAATTGAGTTGAAGGCAACTTGAGTAAAAGCAAAAGTTAGAACAATTGTTGCAAGCAAACTTGTCTTCTTACTAATCTTTAGCTTTTGCATCAATTGATAAAATAGCGTTACACTTAAGGCTCCAATCGCAGCTTCGAAAATCACTGCCGCAACAACCACGCCAGTTAACTTTCCTAGAACTCTTACAAATGGTTGAGTTAGAATTACAAAAAGTGGATGCACCGACGTTCTATAGTGTAGTCCATCTTGCAAAGTCATATCCTGTAGGACTCTAGGAGTATCCCCACCATAGAAAACATCAGTTTCGGTACCGTTAGTTATGAGGTTTACAAAGGATAATAAGAATAAGTTTAGCGCAAAGACCAGTGAAAATATTTTTAAGAACTCTTTTATTCTGTCACCGTGGTTTTTTAGAAAATCTTTCATCTTCACCTTTATATCTTTCATCTTATTTTTTCCTTACTCCACCTCTTAATCTAGAAATCTTCCTTCATCTTTTTAATAAATGCCTTCCAACTGTGTCTCTCCTCTAGTAATTTCTGAGCTGCCTCCACATAGTTTTCATATTTCTTTGGATTTTTCCTGAAGTCCTTTAGTTTCTTCACGTATCCATCAACGTCCCGAATTTCTTTTACTAGGGAACCGGTCTTGCCGTCCTGAATAAACTCATGCACTCCACCATCATTACTAGCCAAGATTGGTAAACCTGCCGCTGTTGCTTCCAATATAATATTTGGTACGCCATCCCCCACGCTTGTGTAGAGTAGTATGTCATAGTCATCGGTTGGTATGTTTGAAAAGCCATCAAAAGCTCCACGATATTTAATTACAGGTACACCATTGAAGAAATCCTTATTAACATCATCAGAAAATGCACCAAACACGTCGATTTGAAATTCATCCGGATTTAGTTTGTTCGCAATCAGCTTAATCATGTCTGGCATTTTTTCTCTCGTTACTCGGCTTGCCCAGAGTATGCGAACTTTTTTATTTGCCTCTGCATGGTGTATTTTTTTTACTTCATCCATAATTGGCTGATATTGTACCTTAAACATTTTTTTGTCTAATGCATTTTTCTCAACCGACTCCTCCACGAAAGTTTGATTATCGGTAAAAATCTTCTTCACTACTTTATAGACGTCAAAAATGAATGGATCATCGAACGAGAATCTACAAGTAAAGTTACTCTCTGGAATAAAACAAGAAGCGAATACCGAAACTGTTAACTCATAATGGTTCTTAATCAACTCCTGATGTTTATAAGCCCAATCATAGGCATATTCAGAGTTGATGATATGTAATCGCTTACATTTTAGCTGTGTGATTACCCTTGATAATAACTCATCCTTTTCATATGGTGGTAAACCATCTGCTAATTTACCAAACTCGATCAAGTCGGTATTTTTTGGAAGCATCTTAGACCAAACATTCTTGTTTGGTAGAGTCGTAATCACGGTGAACTTAGAGCCTGGGTGAATTTCCTCAATCGCCTTCATCATATTAAGCATCACCTTGTCAGCCCCACCTCTAACTACCCAAGGTACCATGAAAATATAATCCGGCGTATGTGTTACAGATTGAGCAATCTTCAGATAAGTCTCCCCAATAATCGATAAGTCACTTGGGTCATAAATTTGAGTGCGCTTCAAAATGAAAGGGTATGGATAAAGCTGGGTTTCAAGCGGATTAATCTTCGCCCATTCTCTCACTACAAAGTCAGGAATCTTACTTTGTCGATTTTTCTGATTGAGACTATTTAGAACTTTAAGAGTTAGTTTTGCTGGCGGTGTAATAAAATAATTTAAGAAATTATTATCACGGATTTTCTTATATAGCCTGTATCCTTTTCGTTTTATTGAAACTCCAACTGACACATCAGCATGTGTCTCATGACTAAAACCACGTACTTTATCGAAATCAAAGAATTCCATATATGGGATTATCTGATTCATGCTATTGCTCGATGAAAGACGAGAATTACTAGATCTACGATAAAAGAGAATAGTTTCTTTGGCAATTAGGTGTTTAATTCCAGCATGCGTGGTTTCTACATTGAAAACATAATCTTCATGGGAATATCCGCCGGTTAAATGTTTATAAGGATGTTTTAGGATAGTTGAAGTTTTTGCCATTAAAATTGCACACCAACGATTCTCACCTAATAGAACAATCGTATCCTTTTCTACTGGGAGAGTTTCTTTCTGGACCGTCAGTACATTATTCACTCCTGTGCCAAAAGTCAAAATACCCTCTGGGTGTACGATAACTTCTTCTGTTGCTCCAATCAAAACCCCATATGCGGCTATCAGCCAGTTGTCAGAAATTAAGTCATCTCCATCTAGAAATGTTATGTATTCGCCCCGTGCCTTTTGTGCTAAAAAGTTACGTGATGGTCCAGGATCACCAAAGCTATTTTCAAAAATCTCAACACTAGGATTATCCTTATATCTCTGGAAGTAATCCTTAGTAATTTGATCACCATTATCAATATGAATCAATATCTCATAACTGATATTTTTTTCTTCAAGCTTTTTGGTTGCCTCCAGGATGCTCCGCATAGTTTTATGGGCAACTAAGCCCTCATTATGCGCGGTTATCGCAACCGTTAAATCGTACCTCTTCATATTATCTTGTATTATAGCATAGTGTATCTAATGTTATAATTAAGATATGGAAAAAACCACTAAACGGTCATCTACTTCGTCGAGCATCATTTTAATCCGTAACACGCTTCCTCAAAATTATGGTGGTGGCGAAACTTATCAACTCACTCTTGCCCAGGTTCTGTCTGACCATCATTATCACCCAATTATTATGTCATCCTCTTCTCAGCTTCTTGAAGATGCCAAAAAGAAAAAAATTAGCTCTGAAAAAGCCCCCTTTTTAAAAAACCAAAACTGGAGTGGTTTCAGAAATTTTTTTCTTCCACTCTATATCTTATGGCAACACTACCTCTATTTCTGGTATCTCCATCAATTCAAAAGACTTAATCCTAAAACCGTTATAATTGAGTCTCGTGACGATTGGATTGCTGCAACTCTTGCTGCAAAAAAACTCAAGATCCAGATCCTCTGGCTCGACCACATGGATTTTAGAAGTTGGGTTTTACAAAATGTTGAGCAAAAATGTAAGAATGCTATCGGGAAAAAAATACTTCACCTTGCTAAATATGCTGACCGTGTAATTTTTATTTCTGATTTTGAAAGAAATTATTTTGAAAACTTAATTAAAAAGACTTCAATCAAAAATCTCACGAATTTAGTTACTATCAAAAATGGGGCCATCGATTCATTTTCTAACTACCAAAATCAAGTTATAGAAAAAGATTCATTTATCTATCTCGGTCGTCTCGAAGAATACAAGGGAATTAAAGAACTTATTTCTGCCTTTTCTGAAGTTGCCCCAGATTTTTCTACTGCCACTCTTCATATTTATGGCACGGGGTCGCTTGCAAATTATTGTGAAGAACGCCAAACGTCTCAGATCATATATCATGGTTTTACCGATAAGCCTCTAGAAAAAATCGCTGCCGCAGAAACTTTTGTTCTAGTCTCCCATATTGAGGGCCTTAGTCTTTCACTGATTGATGCCGCCATGCTCGCAAAACCGATTATCGCCACCAATATTGACGGTAATCCAGAAGTAGTTCAGCACCAAAAAAATGGAATATTAGTTCCTATTAAAGATGTCGACTCTATTGTGAAAGCCTTGCGGAAAATGTTAATGAATAAAGAATTAAGGATACAGTATGGTCAAGCCTCAAGAAAAAAATACCTTCAAGATTTTAATTTTCCAAGGACCATAAAAGAGCAACTAATTCCGATTATCGAAGGAAAATAAAATGACAAACTCTCCACTTGTCTCCATTATCGTCCCAACTTATAATAACGAAAAATATCTAGCAAACTGCATCGACTCACTCCTGGCGCAGACTTTTCAGGATTTTGAAGTCATTGTCGTTGATGATGGTTCCACTGATCAAACCATAAAACTCCTCAAAGCCTTCAAGACCAACCCTCGCATTCGAGTCCACAGCCAGCCCAACTCCGGTATCTCTGCCGCCAGAAATCAGGGACTCAAATTATCTCGCGGAAAGTTTATAAGTTTCGTGGATAGTGACGATTGTGTCACCCCTGATTTTCTTGAAAAACTCATCGCCCCACTCCTCCAAAATCCCAATATCGACATTACCGTCTGTGGTTATCAAGAAATCTATCAAGATCATAAAATTCACCATCCATTAAATCCTCAAATTATCACTGGCACAGAAGCCACCAAAAACTTTCTTTTAAAGCAACAGGACTTTGACATTTTAATCTGGAATAAACTTTGCAGAAAATCTCTATTCGACGATCATTCTATCCTCTATCCAGCCGGCCAGATTCATGAAGACAATCTTACGACTTATAAACTTTTTGCTGCAGCTAAGAATATTCAGTATCTAAAAGATGAATTATATTTTTATCAACGAAAAAATTCTTACATTACCAAAAACTTTACCTCGACTGAAAAAACTTTAAAACGTCTTAAGGCAAAAGAACAGATGACAGAAGAAGCAAGAAAATATCTCAACACCCCAGATTTTGACCTCGTCTGTGATATCGCAAAAATCTTAGCCTATTTTGCCTTCATTGATAATTCCATAACCGGCCACATCGAAAAGAGTTATTTTAAGGAATATCGTAAAAAAGCCCTAAAGGCCTTAAAATCTAATAGCCAAAATCCCTATCTCACAAACAAACTCCGCCTCTATAATAAACTACTCTCGTCTCCTCTTAGCGCTCTCTATTGGATTTTTCGAAAAATCACCCTAAAGAGTATATAATATAGGAAGGTTATAAATAGGAGTTAATAATATGAAGATTCTCGTCACCGGCGGCACTGGCTATATCGGCTCTCACACCGTTGTTGAATTACAAAAACAGGGTCACCAAGTTGAAATCCTGGATAATTTATTTAATAGTAAAATCACCGTCCTAGAAAAAATCAATCAACTCACTGGGCAGACTCCAGTTTTTCATCAAGTTGACTTACTTGATTATCAAAAAATGCGCGAACTTTTTGCTGCCACTCAGTTTGATGCAGTCATTCATTTTGCCGGACTCAAAGCTGTTGCTGAATCGATCGAACAGCCACTCCGCTATTATGAAAACAATGTCACCGGCACCCTCAATCTCTTGAAGTGTATGGCCGAATTCAACGTTAATAAAATTATTTTCTCCTCATCTGCTACTGTTTATGGCAGCCTCAATTCTGGTAGGCTCGATGAGTCCATGACTACCGGCGTTGGTATCACTAACCCTTACGGTGAAACTAAACACGTCATTGAAAAGATTCTTGAAGCTGAGGCTATTGCCCGCCCAGAACTCTCTGTCGTGATTTTGCGCTACTTTAACCCAGTCGGCGCTCATGCTTCCGGACTTCTTGGTGAAGATCCAAACGGTATTCCAAACAACCTTATGCCAGTCGTCATGCGTGTTGCCGAAGGTAAAATCAAAGAGCTCCAAGTCTATGGTGATGATTATGATACTCCAGACGGCACCTGTATCCGTGATTACATTCACGTGGTTGATCTCGCCAAGGGTCATCTCGCCGCTTTGAAAGCCACAGAAACTCCAGGCGCCAAGGTTTATAACCTAGGCTCAGGCAAGGGCTCTTCGGTCCTCGAAATCATCAAGGCCTTTGAAGAAGCTAGCGGTAAGCCACTTGCTCATCGCATCACCGACCGCCGTCCAGGTGATCTAGCTGAAATCTATGCCGATCCAGCGAAGGCCAAGCGCGAACTTGATTGGCAGACTGAGCTCACTGTAGCAGACGCCATGCGCGATACGATTAATTTTCTTAATCACCAGAATTAATTTATAAGATAGACTCCTATATACAATAAAAATATCGAACGCTAAGTTCGATATTTTTAGTCTTTCTAATTAATTTTTTATTTACGTATCCTAGCCGCCACGCTCGCAAATGGCAGCAACAACGGATTTAAGTACTTCCATTTTTCCGTTAATTTCTGGTTGCTGCGCGCTACCGCCAACGCGTGTGAAATTTTCCAGCGCAACATCACTCGCGCCAGCCATTTTTTCTGTTCCTTGGTTGGATTTTTACCTACCCATTTTTTCAAATAATCAAAACTTTTCTGCCAATTTCTCCAAGGTAGGGAAGAACTCGCCACGGTGCTAGTTTCGGTTCCATAGTGATAGATATAATATGGCTTTGCCAAAAATTTCAGCCTATCAAACCCCTCTTTTTCGGCACATTTTAAATATTGCAATACGAAATTCGTATCTTCTGCAAAGTCCCAGCCAATAGGGAATTTCAGCTCGTATTTTTTGATGATCTCCGCACGGAACATCTTATTTACGGAGGCATAGAGTCGACCATCACTTGCTAAATTCTTCAAAATATAGGCCTTAAAATCCTCTTCACCCCGTTCAGAAATTTCATTTGTAAACATTGGTTTCTCGGTTTTCTGGTGAATCCTTTTGTATAAAAATCCAGATGTCGCCACCGCTACCTTGTCTTCAAGTAATAGTTTGCTCATCTCGCTCAAATATTTTTTTGATACCGCATCATCTGAATCGATAAACGCGATCAGCTCTCCACGTGCTTCAGCGAGTCCACGATTTCTTGCCGCCGCAGGTCCCGCGTTCTCTTGTCGAATCAGTACAATTTTTCGCCCCATTCCCAAAAGTTTCTGTTGCCTCTTAAATTCATTGAGGAGTAGATAACTATCATCCTGAGATCCGTCGTCAATACAGATAATCTCTAAAATTTCATAAGCATCTTTCACTAACTGATTCAAAAGTTTTACGGCCTTGTCACCAGTATTATAAACAGGAATAATAATCGAAATTAACGGTTGCTTCATATGCTTATTGTAACATCAGAAAAATATTTTTCACTATGGTATAATTTAATCTATGAAAATCCCTAACATCTGTAGTCGCAAAAACCGCATTCTTTTGAAGGAGTTAGTTAAAACCGATTTTAAACTACGCTACCAGGGATCCGTCTTGGGCTATATGTGGGCTGTGCTGCGCCCAATGATGCTTTTTGCCATCCTCTATGTCGTCTTTGCTAAAATCCTTAAAATGGGTAGCGACATCCCGCATTATCCAGTTTATTTACTAGCTGGTACCGTGCTCTGGAGTTTCTTCTCTGAATGCACAAGCCAAGGTATCCAGGCTATTGTGGCTCGTGGCGATCTACTCCGTAAAATTAGTTTCCCAAAATGGATCATCGTCGTCTCCGCTACTACTACCGCCTTAATTAATTTTCTCATCAACCTCGGCGTGGTCATTATTTTTGCCATCATTAACGGCGTTACTCCAAGTCTCTCTTGGCTCATCGTTCCATTTATTGTCCTAGAGCTTTATTTACTCTCTCTTGGTATCTCATTCTTCCTTGGCGCCATCAATGTTAAATATCGTGACATCTCCTCAATCTGGGAAGTTTTTATGCAGGCCCTCTTCTATGCCGTTCCAGTCATTTATCCAATCACCATGGTTGCTGACGCCAGTCCTCTCGCTGCAAAAATCTTTCTCCTAAACCCAATCGCTCAAGTCATCCAGGATGTTCGTTATTTTCTAATCACCAACCAAACCATCACCACCTGGAATTATCTTCCTGAACAGCTGCTTCACTTTGTGCCAATTCTCATTGTAATTATTATTATCACTCTCGGCGGTCTCTACTTTAGGAAACGTTCAAAATACTTTGCGGAGGAAGCCTAATGTTTAAAAAACTATCAAAAACTCATCCAGAAGCGACCAAAAAGACTCAGAAGAAAGCTAATTCCATGAAAAAAGATTCCGCCGAAGATATCATTATTGTCGATCATTTATCAAAAAGCTTTAAGCTTCCTACTGAGCGTTCTTGGGGTCTCAAACAAGCCATCTTTAATCGTCTCAAAGGTATTAAGGGGTATACAAAACAAGAAGTTTTAAAAGATATTAGCTTTAATGTTAAAAAAGGTGAATTCTTAGGTATCGTTGGTCGTAACGGTTCCGGTAAATCCACTTTGCTTAAGATTCTCGCCCAAATCTATGTCCCCGATTCTGGCAACATCACAATCAAGGGCTCTCTTGTTCCATTTATCGAGCTTGGTGTTGGTTTTAATCCAGAACTGACTGGTCGTGAAAACGTCTACATGAATGGCGCCATGCTTGGATTCTCAAATGAAGAAATGGATAAAATGTTTATTGACATTGTGGAGTTTGCTGAACTCGCTCCCTTCATGGACCAGAAGCTTAAGAATTATTCCTCAGGTATGCAAGTTCGTCTCGCTTTTTCGATTGCGATTCGCGCTCGTGGTGACATTCTGATTCTTGATGAAATTCTCGCCGTCGGTGACGCCGCCTTCCAGGAGAAATGTAATCAATATTTTGCCTCACTTAATAAAAACCAAACCGTCATTCTTGTCACCCATTCCATGGAAAATGTTCGCAAGTTCTGTGACCGCGCCATCCTTATTGATCAGGGAAAAATTATTAAAGAAGGTGACCCTGAAATCGTTGCTGACGCTTACCTCAAATTGTTTTAAAAAGAAAAGAATAATGTGAATTACGATTATCTGATTGTTGGTGCCGGATTCTTCGGTGCTGCTGTTGCTGAGCGACTTGCTACTTCCGGAAAGAAGGTCCTCGTTATCGACCGTCGACCACATCTTGCCGGTAATGCCTATTCCTACACTGACTCTGAAACTGGTATCGAAATTCATCAGTATGGTTCCCACATCTTTCATACTGAAAGCGAAGAGGTTTGGAATTATATTACCAAATTCACTGAATTCAATGATTACATCCATACCGTGCCTACTCGTCACGACGGTAAACTTTATCCAATGCCAATCAATCTTGATACGATCAATCTCTTGTATGATAAAAACTTCACCGCTGAAGAAGCCAAAGCTTTCATTGATGAAGAAATAAAAAAGGATGTTGAAAAATACCATATTACGGAGCCTCAGAGTTTCGAGGAAAAGGGAATTGCCCTCATTGGCGAAAAACTCTATCAAGCTTTTATTAAAAACTATACCGAAAAACAGTGGGGTACCGACTCCAAAAATCTCAGTGCTGAAATCTTGAAGCGAATTCCGGTCCGCTTTGATCATGATAATCGCTATTTTGCTTCCGCCAAACATCAGGGAATCCCAAAAGCTGGCTACACTAAAATCGTAGAAAATATGCTTAATTCCGACAACATTGAAGTCCGCCTAAATACTAGCTTCAAAGATATTGAATCTGAAATTAAAGGAGTAAAGGTCATCTATACTGGCCCAATTGATGAACTCTTAAATTATGAATTAGGTATCTTGCCATACCGTAGTCTTCGTTTCGAAGCAGAGTGGACCGACCAGGATCTTAGGTACGCTGTTGTCAATGAAGCTGATAAGGATGTCCCATACACCAGGACCCATGACTATAAATATTATCAAATCCACCAGCCAGCAGTTCTTGCTTCCAAGAAATCTTACATCTGTAAAGAATATCCAGCCGATTATGAGGTAGGGAAGGAAGCCTACTACCCGGTCAATAATGCTGAATCTGAGGCGCTCTATCAAAAATATCTTGACCTCTTAAAGGAACGCTATCCAAACATTATCCTTGGTGGCCGTCTCGGCGCCTACCGTTACTGGGATATGGATGTCGCCATCAAAAACGCACTTGAACTTGCCGCAACTCTCGAATAAACTGATAAAAAATAGGAGAGGTATAAATCAAATATTAGGGCCATTAACAATTTCAGAGTGCTATAATAAAAAAATATTAAGGAGATACATTTATGTGTGGAATTGTTGGATATATCGGTGAAAAAGATGCTCAGGATTTTCTCTTACAAGGTTTGAAACGCCTCGAGTATCGTGGTTATGATTCAGCTGGTGTCGTTACTTTAGACCATGAAAACCACCCAACCCTACTTCGTGCTGTCGGCAAAATCAAAAGCCTTGAAGAAAAAATCAAAAACCATCGCACGTCTGATCACATCGGCATTGGCCACACCCGCTGGGCTACTCATGGTAATCCATCCGAGCGTAACGCTCATCCGCATCAGGCCGGCTCAATTTACTTAGTCCACAACGGTATCATTGAAAATTACAAAGCCCTCAAAGAGCAGCTTAAAGATTATGACTTTAAATCAGATACCGACACTGAGGTTCTCGCTGCCCTTATTGATAGTTTTTATCAATCCGGCAAAACTAGCCTCGAGGATGCAGTATCTCAGGCACTCAAACTCGTCGAAGGGACTTTTGGAATCGCTGTGCTTAGTGTTCTTGATCCCGACCATCTCGTGGTTGCTCGCTGTGGCTCACCGCTCGTTATTGGCGTCGGCGAGACCGAAACCCTCGTTGCTTCTGACGCCTCCGCTCTTGTTGGCTACACACAAAAAGCCATCTATCTCAATGACGGTGAAGTTGCAGTGCTTTCCAAAAATAGTGTCGACGTTAAAACCCTCGATCTAAAGCCAGTCTCTGCCAAAGTCGAGGAAATTCTCACAGATCTTTCTGCTATTCAAAAAGGTGGCTATGATCATTTTCTTCTCAAAGAAATTATGGAGCAGCCAAACTCTCTCACTGAAACCCTTCGCGGCCGCATTAATCAATCGGAGCATACCGTGCATCTTGGTGGTCCAAATCTCTCCGCTAAGGAGTTAAAATCTATTCGTCATCTCATTATGGTCGGCTGTGGTACCGCCTATTATGCTGCCAAGACCGCCGCTTATCTCTTTGAACAATTCTTACCAGACGTCACGATTGATCCAGTAATTGCCTCTGAATATCGTTACCGCCATGCTTATATCCCAGAAAATTCAGTCGCCTTAATCATTTCTCAATCTGGTGAGACTGCCGATACTCTCGCCTGCCTTCGTGCAATCAAAGCACAGGGAACCAAGACCATCGGTATCGTTAATGCCATCGGTTCGACTATCGCTCGTGAAGTTGACGGTGGTACCTACGTTCATGCTGGTCCTGAAATTTCCGTTGCTAGCACCAAGGCCTTTACTTCTCAGGTAGCCGCCCTTCTTATGTTTGGACTGACTATTGCTGAAGCTAAAGGCGTCAGTCCTCGTGCGCTCACCCCAGTTATCGATGAACTCGCTAAGTTGCCGGAAGAAATTGCTAAGATTCTCAAAGCTTCAAATCAGGAGATTGAACAATTAGTTAAAAAGTTTGCAAGTTACGACCACGCCATTTACCTCGGTCGTGATACTAATTTCCCGATCGCTCTCGAAGGTGCGTTGAAGCTTAAAGAGATTTCTTACATTGATGCCAATGCTTATCCAACTGGGGAATTAAAACATGGCCCAATCGCCCTCATCGATGATCGTTTCTTTGAGGTTGTCATGCTACAATCTGGCTTCCTTTATGAAAAATCCATCTCAGGTATTCAGGAGGTTCTGGCTCGTGGCGGTCACGTGGTTATCTTTACTGATACCGATGTAGGCCTGTCAGTTGATGCTGTAGTTAGGATTAAAACAGACTTCAAAATCCTCACTCCAATTCTCTTTAATCTCTTAAACCAACTCTTCGCTTATCACGTTGCTGTTGCTAAGGGGAATAACGTTGATCAGCCGCGCAATCTCGCAAAATCTGTTACCGTAGAATAATCCAAAAATCACTCTAGGATAACCGGTAAAACTTCTGTACCTTTTACCGGTTCTAGAGTAAAATATCTATAAATGAAAAAAGATTCTAGCGTAGTTTTTTTCCGTTTCTGCCTTATGCTAGGCGACTCTTTGGCAATTATTGCCTCCTTTCTGTTTGCCTATTTAATCCGCACACATTTTGACAGTCGCCCTTATTATTTCGTCTCCGATCCACTCCGTTTCACTCTTTCGGTCGCTTTTATGGTTCCGGCCTGGCTCGTCATCTTAGCTGTTCTCGGTCTCTATAACAAAAAAATCTTTCTCGGTCGCTCAAGATGGCAGGAGCTCTCGCGCCTTTTTACGGCTTCCGTGATTGGTATTATGTTTATTATTACCTTTGATTTCTTCGTTGAAGGTGATCTTTTTCCGGTCCGCTTGATCGCTCTCTATGCCATGATCATCTGTTTCTTCTCACTCTCTCTCATGCGCTTCATTCTAAAATTCATCCGTCGCTGTATTTTGCAGCAGAGAATTGGCGCCATGAAAGCGATTATTGTTGGCAACTCCAAACTCACCACGCACTTAATTAGCCAAATGACCGATTATCCAGAGGAGGGATATCGCGTTGTGGGCGTCGTAGCTGGCAGTCAATATATTCCTAAGGAATTTCGCAGCACTCTCCAATACACTTCACTCAAAGAAGCTTTAAAAAAATGTGAAGCCGATGTAATCTTCCAGACCGACGAAAAACAAGTTGAATATGTTTATCGTCAATCCATCAATCATCATCTGCAATATTATTTCACTCCATCTGAAACCACTCTTTCTACTTCAATGGGGGAACTAGAGCTAATCGGCAGCACTCCAGTCATTATGGTGAAAGCTACTCCCCTTATGGGCAACGCAAAAGTTGTTAAACGAATTATGGATCTTATACTTGGCACCATCCTTCTCTTGCTCTCCTCGCCCCTTATGCTAATAATTTGGTTGATTATTAAGATCTCTACCCCAAAAGCTAGTGCGATTTATTCTGAGATTCGTCTTAGCCGGTTCAATCAGAAGGTTAAAATCCATAAGTTCCGCAGTATGAAAATTGAATATTCTGGCATGAGTCCAGAGGCTGCTTTTGCCAAAATGGAAAGGGAAGGGAAGCTTAAAAATGCTGCAAAACTTAGCCAGGAATACCGCGAAAACGGCGATTTTCTAGAACATGACCCTCGCATTACTAAGATTGGCAAATTCATCCGCGCCACTTCACTCGATGAGCTTCCGCAACTCATTAACGTAATTAAGGGCGACATTTCACTCGTTGGACCTCGCGCCCTCGTCCCCGGTGAACTTAGAAATTATGGCGATCGTTCGCTACTTCTGACTGTTAAATCCGGGCTCACTGGCCTAGCCCAGGTCTCTGGTCGCCGTTCAATTAGTTTTGACGAGCGTCGCGCTCTTGATCTCTATTATATTCAGAACTGGTCCGTCCTCTTTGATCTCCAAATTCTCCTACGCACCATCCAAGCCGTACTAATTCGTAAAGGTGCTAAGTAGGTGACTAGAATACCTCAAACCAAACCACTCGAGGCAAAATCAGGATCTCAAGAAGCCGAAACCTCATCAAGGCCCCTCAAGGATCTCAAAGTTGCTCTTGTCTGTGATTGGTTGACCGTAGTTGGTGGGGCCGAGCAAGTACTCCGTGAAATTCACCATCTTTTTCCATCAGCTCCAATTTATACTTCGCAGTACCGACCAAAGGGAATTGATTGGTTCAAAGATGCAGAAGTAAAAACTGGTTGGCTCAATCTTCTCCCGGCTTTCTTACGCCGTTTTATTGCTCCACTTCGTCAGAGCTATTTCAAACATCTCGATCTTACTGAATATGATCTCGTCATCTCTGTTTCTGGCTGCGACGCAAAATACGTCAAGACCAAGCCAGGTGCTCATTTTTGCTATTGTCACGTGCCTACTCAATATTACTGGGGAAAAACAGAAGAATATCAAAAGGATCCAGGTTTTGGCCCGCTTAACTTTTTTATCCGCCCTATCTTCAAGCTACTTCTACCAAGATTAAGAAAAAAAGATCTAGAAGCTGCCGCCCGCCCAGATCATTACATTACTATCTCAGAATTCGCCAAGGCTGAAATTAAAAAATTTTACAAGAGGGAAGCAGAAGTTATCTATCCGCCAGTCAATACAGAGACTTTTTCAGAGGTGGCAAAATATAAAAACATCACACAAGGGAATTGTCAAATAATAGAACAACACCAAAATATAAAAAGTCAAATAAATAAAAAATTATATCAAAACATTAAAAATGACAAAAGTCAAATTGAACAAAAAAAGTATCACCACATAAAATCAGACATAAGTCAAATAGAAACGGAAATATATCAGAATATCAAAGTGGATACACGTCAATGCGAAACTGTGGAAAACTCTCAAGTCTTAAACTGCCAAGCCCTAAATTCTCAAGATCTAAATTCTGACCCCTGTGGTTGTTCGAGTGGCTATTTTATCAACTTTTCTCGCCAAGTCGGCTGGAAGCGTCTCGATCTCGCAATTTTGGCCTGCTTCAAAGAAAATCAACCACTTATTCTGATTGGAGACGGTCCCGAGCATAAAAATCTTGAACGTCTCGCAAACCGAAATCCAAAATTGATCACTCTCCATAGTGTGATGCCGCAATCTGAACTCAAAGAATATTTAAAAAACGCCAAGGCCTTCATTTTTCCATCCGAAGAACCTTTTGGAATCGCTCCAGTTGAAGCCCTCGCTGCCGGTTGTCCCGTTATTGCTTATAATCAAGGTGGCGCCAAAGATTATATTTTAGACGGAAAAAATGGCCTCTTCTTTGAACAGCAATCCGTCGATTCCCTGGCTAAATCTATAAAAAAGTTCAATCAAATTTATTCAGAATCTGAAAATAGGACAGAGAAAAATAAAGAAAAATCCACCGTCAAAAATCAGGCACCTCACTCTTCCCTCCTTTCACCTCAAGAAATCTCGGAGACTGCTGAAAAATTTTCAAACCAACACTTTAAAACTCAGCTAGAACACTATATTAAGGAAACCCTCAAAAAAGAAGGTATTCTATTTGATAAAAAACAATCTGATTAAGAAAGGCCACCTTGATGTCAAAAAAATCAGTAACTAAAACCAGCTCAGACTCAATCGGAACTCCTGTGTCACCTCTTTCTAAGGCCCAACAATTTATGCTTCTCTGCCTGCCATTTTGTTTATTTTTTTCTTATCACCCCGTCATTCCAATTCTCTCCACCGCAACCACGAATTTTGAATTATCTCTACCACTCCTTTGGCTTCTGATTTTTGCCGCCCTCTCACTTCCCGGAGCTTTTCGGTTTTATGTTTATTCGCTTAGGGCAATTGTTAAACCCAAACAACCCATAAGGCAACTTCTTCAAGCTTCCTCTTCCCGTGAATTGTCTATTCTTTGTGCTCACTTTATCCGGATTTTATCTCCTATATATCCGCTATATACTACTGTTAATGCTATTGATTCGCCCAATTTCCCGCGCGCCATTCTCACTTCCGGTATCATCTGGTGTATCTATATTTCCCTATTGACAATTCTTAAAAACATTTCACAATATAAAAACCAAATAGGGAAAAATATCAAAAAGAATCTTCTCATCGCTGGAGCTTCTATTTCAGTCTTTTGTTGGCTCCAATCAATTTTGGATATTGCTGGCGCTCCTCGTGAAATAACTTTTTTGTGCGAAGGTTGCACTTCGACCGTCTTTGGTTTTCCTCATCCGAACGGCCTCGCTATTGAACCGCAGTTTATGGCCAACCTCCTTCTTGCCCCAATCTTTCTCAGTCTTTTCTATCTTTTTGAAGGATCAAAAAAGCAAGATCAAAAACTCAACCCCTTTCCATATCCCGCATCAAAAGTTGGCCGTGCTCTTTGTTATGGCCTCCCGCTATTCTTGGTCGCTACACTTTATCTCACTCTCTCTCGTGGCGCCATTTTTTCTTTCTGGGTTGGTATTTTTATCTTATTCATTTATAAAACCGTCGAAATCCTCAAGCAGAAAGCCTGCATATTAAAAGAGTTCATCTGTCAGTCCCTCCTCTTCTCTGCTGTTGTTTTTCTACCACTTTTCTTCACGTTGTCGGTCCAAGGCGTGTTTACTGAACTTGGCCCAACCACCCACACTTTCTTTGATGGTATTTCTACCTCTGTTAATCAGCTCTCCCTTGGTCGCATTGATCTTGCTAAGATATTCCACAAAAATAGCGAAAATAATAGAATCCATAAAACCTCTGAGTTAAATGAGCAACTTTCGTCAGATCCGAAAAGAAATTCGGCGAGCTCTGTCCCAAAAACCCCACAATTCACTGGTTACATTGCAGAATCAACAGAGATTCGCCTCAACCTTAACCACCTCGCCCTCTCCTCCTGGCAGACTTCATTCAGTCGTCTATTCGATGGCGTCGGTCTTGGTGCCGCCGGTCCAACACTGTATAAAGAATTTCCTGAACTCGGCAGTTCTAAAGAAATCATTCAAAATGAATATCTCGCCATCCTCTATGAACAGGGTATCTGTGGCGCCGTAGTGCTCCTACTTGGCGCCGTTTTACTGGTTTTAATTTATAAACAATACAATAAAAAGCATGAAAAATCGGCAATTTACGGACGTGTTCTTATCCTCTCTTTTGCTCTCACTCTCTGCTTTTTCTCAGGACTCCCCAATGCCCTTCATATCTATCTCTTGCCTATTTTATTCTTTTAATCTTGAACCCTACCCGCCAGAAAATAATATTTTCTCTCTTCTTGGATGTCTTCCGTCTCCGTGGTTTCGATATTTTTAGCATCTACTACTTCGTTTTCATTGCACGTATAGTAATATTCTCCAAAATCATCCTTTAATCTATAAAAATCTGCTATCTCCATCCCGGACTCTTGTGCTAGATAACTTTTTTCTTGATCTAAATTTTCAAGTCTGACGTCCCGACAAATTAAGATATATTTTGTATCCAGATCATCGACAAAAACATATAGTCTGCAGTCCTTGGCACACTCAATCATTATCTGAAATCTCAATTCACCAGCAGAATTTATCTTAAATTTCTCGAGAATAGAAAAAACCGTCTGTCTTGGCAAAAACCTTGGTCCAGGTCTATCGCTGTGTAAGCGAATATATCTATTTAGTATCGTAATTAATATATCTCGTTCATCAAAGTAGTTTGGAAAGTCCCTTATTTCACATAGCGCCAGCCAACTTTGGTTGTTAATTTTAACTAAAAAATTTACTTCATTAATTTTCGAGATAGATTTGGAAGTATCTTTTTTAACCACCCAATCAGGCTTATACCCCCTCTTCTCTATTGGCCATAGTCTAGTGTATCTAAATGACTCAGAGTTGCAGTTCTCTAGGTCCTCTTCTGTTACACCGGTTACTCCTGCGGCAATTATTTTCTCCGCAATTTTCAGCATATTTGTGCGGATTATTCTGCGAATATTTTCGTCTAAAAATTTAGAGTCCTGGCTTGATGGTCGTGGAATTTCTGAAAAAGTTTCATTACCAATAAAATGCCTTGCGTACGCCGCAATCTCCAGCTCGTCATGAACGGGAATTTCTGTTTTTAGTGTACGAATTGCCATCTCGGGAATTTCACCTTCTATTTCCGCCATCATGCAACGGTCGCCAGTAGATGCCCAGTATAGATATCCTTCACGGTCGCCAGTTTCATCGTCCAAATTCAAACCATCATGACTGGTTAGCCATCTTTTCACAGGGAAAGAGTAAATAAAATCGGTAAAATAATTAGCCTCAAGAGATTCTGGTGGCTCCCCTTCTCCACAGCACCAAGAGATATAATCAGATGCATGTAAAATAAAGTTTCTACGAGGATTATTTTTACTCTGAAAAACATACCAAAAAGTATCGGGGTCTACTTTTCGAAAACCAATAAAATCCAGATCATCACTAATCCGGTAAAATTTAATGATTCGCTCTAGCTCGTCTGTTTGTATTTCCATTTTTTGCGTTCTTATAATTACTCTACTTTTCATCATTCTAGCATAAAGTGACTTTTTCTTCCCAAAAGAGAGAAAATTACATAAAATAGACTAAAAGACCCTGAGGAGGAGTAAAAATGAAACGAATTATTTTTCCAGAGATTAACCATCCCTATGTCCAGGAGGCCATTAAACTTGCCAAGCAAAAATTCCCTGATTTTGAAGCTATTGGCGCCGATAATCTTGAGCACGCCTGTGCCGCCGTTAAGGCTGGTGTTGCCGACTCCATGATTGCTGGCATCGATTACACTTCTCGCGATGTCATCCTTGCTACTCGCGACATCATCGGTGTCAAAAACCCTCGCCAGCTCGAAAAACCAACTTTCTCCGCTAGCTTCATTTTTACTAAAGAAAACAAAGCCACTCCTCTCGGTCAATCTGTCTTTATTCTTGGCGATGCCGCTGCTTGCAAACACCCTAGTTTCGATCAACTCTTTGATATTACTCTAGAGACTCACGAGACCGCCACTAAATATTTTAAATACCTAGACAACAATTCTACTGATCCCTCATTAAATAATTTCCTCACTCCCCGTATTGCTATACTGAGCTTCTCCACCCTCGGTTCTGGTGGCAGAGATGAAACTATCTCACTTTCACAAGCTGTCGTGGAAAAGGTTAGGGAAACTCATCCTGAAATCATAATTGACGGAGAAATGCAGCTTGACGCCGCGATCAATCCTCGTGTTGGTGAGAAAAAAGCTCCAAACTCTCCTGTTGCTGGCTATGCTAATGTCTTAATTGTCCCAGATCTCAATTCTGGCAATATCCTCTATAAAGCCATGGAACAATTTGGCAACTTCACTGCCGCCGGCCCAATCCTTCAAGGCTTCAACGCCCCTGTTTTCGACTTGTCTCGCGGCAGCACAGTAGAAGACATTCTTGCCGTCATCGAAGCCGAGCTTGCCCTCTGCAATTCTTAATTTAATCTCTCAATAGCAATTCTTGTCTAACCATTCCGTGTACAGTATTTGAATCAGAAGGTACAATTGTCTTCACTTGGAATTTCTCGCAAATAGCTTGTGCGATTGCTGAACAGGCCCTCGCTCCGTGCATCCACAAAGGGTCTTCCGGCATATATTTTTCCAATTCACTAAGCTGCACGGATTGAAATATTTCACGATTTCTCGCTTGAAATTTTGCCAAATTAATCATTCTTGGGTGATCTATGTCTTCAAAAACTTCATTTTTGTCTAAATCGTAGCCAGCCACTTCCATATATGTTAGTTCACCGCCATTGTAAATAGCTACTGGTATGACTATCGTTTTTTGCGGCAACTTCGTCTTCACAAATTTCAAAACTTCCTCGAGTGAATGCTTGGAAATCTCATCATTTATATGGGGGAATCGTGCTAGAACCGTTCTCACCCCAAGCTCAAGGTATACTCTCTCTAAAACTTCCCCATCTTGTTTAATAATTAACTCAGTAGAGCCGCCACCTATATTGATTAGCAAAAGAGGCTTATTGGAAATATATCTTACAGATAACGCTTGTTCTAAATAAAACCCCTCAAGCTCTTGACTAATTACATCAAAATGTAATCCCGTTATCTGAAGAATTTTTTCAGATAATTTCCTCAGTGCGGGTTTTGACATTTTTCTAAAAATTGCCGTCGCAAAAACTTTAATTTTTGTACCAGGATAATCGTTTCTAATATTCAAAAAATAATTTACTAATTCCCGTTCGCCTTGTTCACTCAGCCCATAGTCTGGATTAAAGTCTTTTTTAAAATCAAAACTCTTAGTTTTTAGGAGTTTTACTTTGCCTTCTTTCCATTCGTAAAGCTTGACAGTAGATGAACCTGTGTCAATATACAACATCACATCCCTCCTCTCAAGTTTATAATAACACTTTTTTCTGGAGATTCTGTGTTATTATTTTCTCTATAGAAAGGAGTCTATGAAAGGCAAAATTAGATATTTCGGCACCGATGGTATTCGTCAAAAAGCAGATGCCTTCACCCCTGGTTTTATTCAGGCTATCACTCTCGGCATTGTGCGCTATCTCGGTAATGCTCGTGAAACCGCGGACGGCATGGAGCGCCCAGTCAAGGTTCTCCTCGGCGGTGATACTAGAGAATCAACTGATTGGATTCTACGCAACTTTGAAGAGGCCCTCGAAACCGTCGGCATCGATCATGGCAATGTGGGCGTCCTCCCTACTCCAGCCATAAATTACGCTTTTTATCAGATGGGCTATGATCTCGCTATTGACGTCACTGCTTCTCATAATCCTGCGACTGATAACGGCATTAAAATTTTTGAGCGTGGCGATTCGATTGGTGGCCTTGAGGCGGTTATGCCAGGAGGTGTTGGTTTTAAGGGTACCGGTACCACCTCGAGCGGGCAAGATCTCTCTCATGAAATTAAAAAATACCCCTTTGGCGTCAAACTCAGTCAGGCTGGCGTCAACGCTATCGAAAATGCTTTGGAGAATGAGACTGGCTTTGATGTTGGTGTTGTTGAGTTTGCTGAAGATTTGCATGCTGATGCTAAGTCTCGCTATCTTGACCACCTCAAGGATTATCTCGAGCACATCGGTCCTACTACTATTTCTGATCGCCAAAAGCCAGATTTCTCTAAGCTAAAAATCGGTCTCGACTGTGCTGACGGTGCGACCAGTGTCGTGGCGCGTGAGATTTTTGAACATTTTGTCGCCAAAGTTGAAGTTATTCATGACGACTCCAGTTATGGTGAAAATATTAACAAAAACTGCGGCAGTACTCATCTTGAATCACTTATCCAATTAGTCAAGGAAAAGCAGTTGGATTTCGGTGCCGCCTTTGATGGTGATGGGGATCGTTGTTTGATGGTCGATGCCGACGGCACTGTTATCGATGGTGACGACATGGTGGCCTGCATTGCTAATTATCTTGGTCTACCTAAAGTTGCCGTAACTATTATGGCAAATAAAGGTCTCCTGAATTGGTCCAAGGAAACCGGCGTCGAGCTTGTCATGACCGATGTTGGCGACCAAAATGTTTCCGCCAAAATGCGCGAAGCTGGCATCCTACTTGGTGGTGAACAGAGTGGTCACATTATTCTCCCCGGCGAATCTATGGGTGATGGTATTCTTACCGCCCTTGTTATGACCAAAATCTATAGTGAAACTCTCGCCAGAAAACAAAGCGAAGATCAGCTCATTTTAGGTTATGAAGCTATTCAGAAAGCTAAAGCCGAAGAAAAGGAAGGAGTCAAATCTAAATCAACCTCAAGTACCGATTCTGGCAATGTTACTTTAAAGTCGATTTGTTCTATGCTAAAAAAGCTTCCTCAGACTATCAAAAACCAACCAGTTAGTCATGCTCTCAAGCAAGCTTTTAGAACTAACGCAGAAGTCGCAGAGGAATTTATCAGGCAACAAACTAAGGAGCTTGAAAAACTTAACTGGAGTCTCAATATTCGCGCCAGTGGTACCGAGGAACTTGTTCGCGTCACAATTTGGGGGGATGATCCTGAAAGGATTCGCGCTAAGGCCGATGAAATTACTGAAAAACTCACGCTCCTAGAAGACTTAATTTAAAAGAGGAAATTATGATTAAAATTGTCAAACTTACCAAATATTCTGAAGATCTCGCTGATCGAATTCGTGCTCTCTTAGTTCAACTTTCACGTAGTGGCCGCGACAATGGTCCTATTCCTAAGACTTGGTTTGATGAATTAATTGCCTCACCTTGGCATGATTGCCTTCTCGCAGTTGAAATCGATAATCAAGAAACGAATTTGAAAGGACAATCCAAAAACGAAGAAAATAGTCAAAATGAAAACAAAATAGAGAATCAACTTGAATTTTCGCCATCGCAAATCCTTGGCATGGCTTCTGTCTCTGTTATTTTTGGCGCTGGCATTGGTAAAAACGCCTACCTCGAAGATTTTGTAGTGGACCAGGCAGCTCGCGGTAAAGGTGTCGGCCATCTCCTCTTCGATGCTTATGAGAAATGGGCAAGGGAAAAAGGCTGCAAAAATCTCGAATTTACTTGTGGTCAAGGCCGCGAAGCTGCCCAAAAATTCTATAATGACCACGGCGCCACAATCTACGACACCAACTTTTTTCGCAAAAAGCTAGATAACTAATTTATCTTAAAAATTTAGAAAGGTATAAATGACTTTAGGGCAAGATAAGTCTCATAATAATCTCCAGGCTATTAATTTTCTTAACAATAAAGTACTACCATGTTTTTTAAATTGTAATAATAAAAAAATAATTGGTGATCAAGCGGCCTTTACCTATATTGCAACTAATTTTTGGAAAATCCCCTTTATTTTTAATAAAGAAAAGTATATATTGTATGGCTACGATTTTATTGGGGAAGCCGACAACTCCGTTGAATCACTTAGCTTTTTTATTAAAAGCAATGATATAAGTTTGGCTGATTATAAATTTGAAGTTCTCCCAATTTATTCCGAAAAAAACAACGATATGATCAACTATATATACTTCAATAAATATTTTAGAACTAATCAATACCATCCAGTATTCTCGGACGAAATATTTTTAATTAAAATCAAGAATAGCTTAGATTTGAATTAAACTCACATTTACTTTCTATTTTCAATTATAATATACCTATGAATATCTACATCTCTGGCATCTCTGGTACTGGTATGGGTCCGCTCGCTCTTATGGCAAAAAATGCTGGCTATCAGGTTTTTGGGTCCGATCAACATCGCGGCGCAATTTCCCAGGAACTCGAACAGGCTCAAATTCCCTTCACTGTTGGCACACAAGACGGGCAGTATCTCCAAGAGATCCATGAAAAATATCATCTCGATTGGTTTGTTTATACTTCCGCTCTCCCCGAAGATCATCCCGAATTACAGCTCGCCAAATCTCTTGGGCTTAAAATTTCTAAACGTGACGAATTGACCGCTCATCTTGTAGAAACACTTGGCCTTAAGATGATCGCCGTCGCAGGCACGCACGGCAAAACCACTACGACCGCCATGTTAATTTGGCTAGCCAAGAATCTTCAGCTTCCAGCCGCTTACATTGTGGGATCCACTTTAAATTTTGCTCCATCTGGCTCCTATCAGCCTAATGACAGATATTTCATTTATGAAGCTGACGAGTATGATCGCAATTTTCTCCACTATTACCCTTGGCTTTCTCTTATTACCTTCGTTTCTTTTGATCATCCCGATATTTATCCTACTGAGCATGATTATCGTGACGCCTTCCTCACCTTTGAAAAGCAGAGTAAGTCTCTTATTTTTGCTAATCAATCCGCTGCCCCATCTGACCTTTCTCAAGTCGCCGATAAAGATCCCCTTATCCTAAGTTCGCCAGATTCTAGACTTACTCTTGCTGGCCAAGCTCGCCGTGAAGACGCTAATCTTGTCTTTGCCGCTGCCAAGCAAATCCTCTGTGATCTTAATAATACAACTGAAAATAATCCTCAAAATATTTCTAATAATACTTCTGAAAATAATACCCAAAATATTTTTAATAATACATCCGAAAATCATCATAAAAATATTTCCGATGAACTTATCCTCGAAACCCTCAACCGATTCCCGGGCGTTGGTCGCCGTTTTGAGCGTCTAGCTGACGGGCTCTATACCGACTATGCGCACCACCCAGAAGAAATCAAGGCCACTATTGAAATTGCCAAAGAGGAAGCAAAAAATCTTAATAAAGCCGGCGTTGTTGTGGTTTATCAGCCACATCAGAACACGCGTCAACACGAAGTTTTTTATCTCTATCAGGATGCTTTTCTTGGTATCGATCATCTTTTCTGGTTGCCAACTTATCTGACTCGTGAAAATCCAAGCCTCAAAATTTATACCCCAGCCGACTTTATTGTAACTCTTAAAAATCCTCAGATCGCCAAACCGGCCAATCTCGATAATGATCTCAAAACCGAGCTAAGAACTCTTCTCCAGGAAAACTATCTAGTTATCCTTATGTCCGCTGGCCCCGCTGACGCCTGGTTCCGCCACGACCTCCTCACTGACTAATTCCCGCGCCCGCAGTTAGTCTACCAACCGTCTTCTCACTCCTCCAACCGTCTTCTCGCTCTGCCGCTTTCCACTTATGTTATAATTAAAACGTTTATGGGTGGCGTATTTGGGAAAAAAGAGCATCAGGAGGAGAAGCAGCGCCTCTCTCAGCTTTTTAAGCAAATCAAAACCTGGCAACTCTTTCTCGCCCTCATCCCGCTCTTCTTTTTAACAGCCACTTTTTTACGTTTTGATCATCTCAAAATGAACGATCTAAAAACAAAAGTCCTCCAGGCTGATCAGGGAAAAACTGCCGACGGCAAGGAAATTACTTCACAAGAGGAAATCGATCATAATCTCAAAACCACCCTCACTGAGCTCAAAAAATACACTGAATCCCATGTTGTTGTCAATTTTATTGAGAAAAATGGTCGCAATTCCCTTGTCTTTGGTACCGGCCCTTTTTATCTTGAAAACCAATATAATCGTAAAGCCACTGCTGCCCTCGCGGAAGCCGAAAATAAGTTAAAAAACACCGGTGATACTAATCCAAACGGCAATGTTTTTGCTAAAGCCATGGAAGTTTGTAAGCCAAAAGCCATCGCAAACGGCTGGGCCTGGAATAGCCCTGGCTACCTAAACTGTATGACTGGCATCATCAACAGTTATCCAACCACCGACCAAATCACCACCTCCCTTACCGCCAATATCCCCTCTACCTCCCTCTATCGCTACGACTTCTCCTCCCCGGTCTGGGCGCCCGACCTCGCCGGTTTCGCCCTCCTCATCTGTCTCGTTCTCATTATTATTATTCTCATTCGTCTCCTCATCTTTGTCGTCCTCCGCATCGCCATCCTCTTCATTAAATAAAACTACAAATCCCACATAAAACTAGCTTCCGTATAGAGATGTAGATTATATAGGTCTCTAAAAACATTATCTTCATAATTCAGCAAATCATAAGAACTTTCACCCCTATAAAATCTCTGTAAAACCCCTTGACAGAAATCCCACCCTACCATAAGATAAGACTATATCAATTAAAGGAGGAAAAATGGCCTACAGTCACACTAACAGCAAAGGCATCACCTATTATCTACATAAATCTGAGGTTACCCTCCGCGGTGGCAAGCCTCAGACTATTTATTTCTTCACCAAAACTGAGAACAATCCAAAGGGTACCCCAGTTGATCTCCCTGAAGATCGCGTCGTCAACGAAAACCCACGCAACGGTTTCCTTACTCTTTCAAAAAAGAAATAATTTAGCCAGTTATTAGGTTGATTAAAAAAATACCAGGGTACTCCTCTGGTATTTTTATATTAAAAAGGAGCTAGCAAAGCTAGCCCCAGTTTAGAGTGGAAAAACAGGGTTAATAAGTTACATATTTTGGTTAGCCTCCGAACGAAAGACCTTCATGCCTCAAAGCTTGGAAATCATATCCAAAAGCTCATAGACGGTCTGAGTCGAGGACCATGCCCAACCATAATAGTCTTCTCCAGAGGTAATCTGGACGCCATTATGGTAGAGCCACAGCGGGCTGCAGTCATCGAAGAACCCGGAGCTGCCGAAGCGATACTGAAGCTTCAGTGTCCAGTTGTTCTTGGAGAACTCCTGCTGCACGACCGTGTAGCCTGCGCCGCCGATTTCTGCCCAACTGCTGGTCTTTGCATCAAAACCAGAGTTCTTTGCAGAAGCCTCAAACGCGTTCGCAAGCTGCAGCTGGTAACCGTTATACTGTCTACGGTTATCCTCCTGCATGTACTTATCAGTCACGCGCTTGGTTTCGGCCTTCACCGCTTCCTCGCTCATCGCGGACTTCGTTGCGGGCTGAGCCTGAGCAGTGGTTGCATTGCTACCAGAGTTTCCTGACTTGCAGGTGTTGCAGTTGTTGCATCCGCAATTGCAGGTGCAGTGACAAGTGCAGTTGCAGGTTGCTGCAAACGCACTCGATGTCGGCAGAATCGCCAGCATCATAACCATCAAAAACATTGTAAACTTCTTCAACATTGTTTTTTCCTCCTTTTTGAAAGGTGCTTATCCGCTGTAGCCACTCATTCTTACAGGGAATTACACTACATCGTATTCATATTATAACATGTTTATCTCAAAAAGTAAAGGTTAAGGTTATCTCCAAACTTTTAGGTTAAGGCTCCGCTAGGATCTCTCCATCCCAAACAAAAATTCCATCCATTGCTCAAAGTTCGATGGCTTCCTCGCCTCGATTTGCTCATTTAAGGTCGGTTTTGGATGCTTATTTTTGGCAATTTCGCTGTTTTTCGGGAGGTCAATCATCACCTCTCCCGGCAGTTTCTTCCCGAGAAGTTTCCTAGCCTCCAGTTCCTGATACTCATCTGAAGCGTAATATTGATTTTCCAGCTTAATTTTATTCACATCTAGTTCAAGTAGGCTCTTTTCAGCCTGTTTTGCATTCATCTGTTTCTGTAGATCCCAGTTTTTTGCAATTGCTCCAACAGAGGCGATTAGTAGAATAATAAACAAAAAGGGAATCGAAAGCAGCAAAATATTGTTAAAATTCAAAACATCCGTCTTCAGCCAAAAACGGAAGCGATTGAATCTTATTCGAAGTTGCTCTTTTTTAGAACGCGCACCCATATCCCTATTATAGCAGTTTTGTGATAGAATAATAATCACACCTGGGGGCGTAGCTCAGGGGTTAGAGCAGGCGGCTCATAACCGCTTGGTCGTTGGTTCGAGCCCAACCGCCCCCACCAGATCCTAAATCGGCAAGTTGCCGGTTTTTTAATAGTAGATTTTGAACAATCTGATAAATATGATATAATATCAAAACCATATTCTTTGCGAGGGGGTGAAACGATTGCCAAAGACTCTAGTACATTACGCGGATCAATACAAGGCTCAGATATACCGTAATAGACACAGGAAGAATAATTACCAGAAAACAAGAGAAGGTGCATATAATGCACGCCAAGAGTGGACTGTAGATGAGATGGAGATGATTTTGAGTTCTTCACTTTGTGACAGGGAAATATCCAAGATAATTGGGCGTTCCGTTCAGGCAATACAGATGAAGCGATCCAAGCTAAATAAAAGTCGCCGTTAAGGCGGCTTTTCTATATTCAATATTTAAATAACTCGCTACCTCAAGGCCTTTCTTGTCTTTTTTACTTCCCACGTCTATAATCATAAGTACTATGGATGATTCTGAGAAAAACATATTTCACAGTAGCAATATCGCGAATCAAACCCTTGCCGGATCCGTTTCTGATCCTTTCACTCTTACTGAAAAAGAGAAAAAACGACAAGAAAAACTTTCTGAGCTACTAGAAAAACGTCAACAAAAAGCAGCCAAAAAAGAGGAAAGAGCCAGGAAACGTACCGAAAGACGTGAAAAATTTGCAAACTGGCGAAAAACCAACCCACTTCTTTTTATGATTTCAGTAGTTGTCACTATTATTATTTCTGGTGCCGCACTTTTTGGCATCGGTGTTTTAGTTGTTAATTTAATTCCAAAACGCCCACTTACGGCTGAGGAGCAAAAAGCCCTCATCGACCTCAATGATCCGATCTCTGTCAACTGTCAGTGTGAAAAAGGTTCCAAGATATACAATACCCTTAAAAAAGAATATGAGGAATCAGAAAAGAATTTCCGGGAAATGGTCAAAGACTTTAATGTTAAAGAGGCCGGTACGATCAAGACCATCAATTACGTTGGAAGTGTGATTGGTAATTATGTCGACGGCGCTATTGATAAAGAGGGTAATTTTGACACCGATAAGGTACTCGAAAAAATGAAAGCCAATGTTGAACAGGCCGATATTCCAGATGATCAAAAGAGACTTTTTGATATTTATTTTATTAGAGCCTGTGTCTTAGGTGAACGCTATAATGACGCTATCAAAAAACTTGACCAATATAATCCTGATGAACTCTTAAATAGTGAAAAAACTGTCTACTATACAGTCGCCATGGAGTTATATAAAGCCGTCGGTAATGATACGGAATATCAATCTGCACGCGAGGCGTATAACGCTTTACCGGAAGGTGAGGCGCTAAGTTAATTCATTAAGAACCCATCAAAAACAAAACCATCATCATAGTTTCTGGCCAATCTCAAAATGCTCATGTATAATAAAAATATGCAAAAACCTTCTCGCCGTCGTGGTTTTACTATAATTGAGGTCACACTAGTTCTCGCGATTTCAACCGCTCTTGCTATGGCCATTTTGAGCACGATCACCACTAACATCCATCGTCGTCGTTATGTTGATGCTTATACGGACCTCGCGAACTATTTGCGTAGTGCCTATTCCGCTACAATTAACGTTCAAAACACTAGGCTCGGCACTGAAGATAGCGGCTTTACCTGCACAATTAACTCTCTGTGGGATGAAAATGGCCAGCTTACTACCAATACTGACACTGATAATTATCCAGGTCGCAGTCGTTGTGCTATCTATGGGAAACTCATTACTTTTGGTGAAAAAGATGCCGAAACTGGCGCCGCTAGTACTAAGGTCCATATGTATGACATTATCGGTCGTGTCTACACTGGACAGATGAATGTTGAAAATTCCGCCGGTGATAATGCACTCAATTCTCTAAAAGCAGTTTCCGCCAATGTTGTCACACTCCGTAGTAATAACAATACTTGTAGCGTTAACTTTGCCGGTCAAGCAGATTCTTACACTCCGCAGTGGCAAACCACAATTGAGCGCCCAAATGATCATCAGCTATTTCGCGGCGCTATCATGATTGCTCGTTCTCCTCTATCTGGTACTGTTCACACTTATTTCTACAACCAAGGTGATCAGACTTTTGATGTTCAGCAATTCATCAAGCAAATGAACCAGAATACGATTAGTCAATCCTGCGATTTTGCCAAACTTGAACAATATCGTCCTGCCTCCAACGATGCATTGCTCTATGGCGCACTCGGCGATTTTGGTCCATCTCGCACCAATCCTTTGCAGATGGAGTTGAGAAATCCAAAAATGCAAAATAACCAGGATTTAACCTTCTGTCTTGCCTCTGAAGATCTTCCACTCGCTCCTAAAAATCGTCGTCCAATCCGCATTCATGCAGATGGCAGTAATTCTTCTGCCGTCGAATTGGTTAATATTGATGGGACGGATAATCCTTGCGAATAGTATAATGGTTATGTCTATGTTGAATCTTTTTCGGAAACCAACCCACAAAAATGCTAACCGCCGCGGCGATACAATCATTGAGGTTGTTTTCTGTTTTTCTATTTTTTCATTTATCACAATTCTTTCAATCGGCGTAATGAATCGTAATCTTTCTCTTATTCAGGGTACTCTGGAGATTTCTATGGCCAGAAATGAAATCGATGCTCAAGCTGAAGCTATCCGTTTTATTCATAACTCCTATTTATCCGAACGTGAACTTGTTCGTGATAAGACTATCGATCCAACAAAGTGGCAGGAGTATCGTGAACTCTGGAGTAGTCTCTCCATGGCTCAGAACGGTCTCAATAATAATCCAATCCGTATCTCAAAATATAACGATAACGACTGTAAGCAGTATTACGATACTGATAATTCGACAGGTGAGGTACACAACATTTTCACAGACAAGGCATTTGTAATTAATACCAGAAAGCTCGATCCTAAAAATCCTGAGACAACCATTATTTCCGCCAAACAAAACCCAAATCTTTTCCAAGAGGCTTCTCTCTATCCACGCCTAGTTTTTTCAAGTGCTGGACGTATTGGTGACTCTACTGGTAGCGACAGCTCAGGCAATCTTAATGAGCTAAATAACGGCGAAAGTGCATATACTGCTCCGATTTTTAATACACCTTATCGAGTAGAGGGTATTTGGGTTATTGGAACAAGAGATGTTACTCGCCTTAGTAATCCTGAAAATTACAATGATTCCTCCCTTGATGCTGAGGCTCCCGAGTACTATGATTTTCACATTCGCACCTGTTGGTATGGCCCTGGCCGCAATCGTCCATCTACAATCAGTACGATTATTAGGTTATATAATCCGGAGTTTGTTAAAAAGGATTAATTATGAAATTAGCACAAAAAATACATCAATCCCTAAATCAATCTCTAAAACAATCTCCAAGTCAGTCACCAAGCATTCGCCGTGGCTTCACTCTAATCGAGTTATCTCTCGCGCTTGCCTTTATTTCCGCACTCATGGTTGTAGTTACCATTATTACTATTCATATTTCCACCACCTATCATAAAGGCCTAGTAATCCGCTCGATAAATTCAACAGGTCGATCTCTAGTTGATGATTTTTCCCGCACCATCGCCGCCGCCCCGACTCGCTCTCTTGCTGATATTTGTCGAGCTGAATACGCTTCTGATCGGAACCAGATGCAAAAATGTCTAGATGACAATGCAAGAATCTATACCTATCAGCAAAACTATGGCTCCGTCCGCCTCAAGTCAACCGGCGCTGTGCTTCACAACGTTCCATTAAACGGTGTTTTCTGTACTGGTCGACACAGTTATATCTGGAACACTGGCTATGCACTAAATGACGATGATTACGAGATTCTTTCTGGTAGTCGCGCCAACTACGATGCTTTTGTTAACGGTGATAGGGTTGATAAGAATGACTTCAAGCTCCTAAAAGTTGAAGACAATAACCGTGACCTCTGCTACCAACACACCTATATGCGTACTGACGGAACCGCTACTTATGGGTATAAGCCTAATGAAAATAACTACTACATGAAGGACACCATCATTACAGAACTGCTTGATAAGACTGATGATCGTCTTGTACTTTATGATTTTGTTATTTTCCCGCCAACGCAACACGCAGTCACATTACACTCCTTCTATTCTGGTACCTTTGTTCTTGGAACCGAGCGGGGAAGCATCGATATTACCGGCATCGGCGAATTCTGCAAGGCACCACCAAGTGATGGTCTATCTACCGATTTTACCTACTGTGCAATCAATAAATTTAACTTCGCGGCAAGATCAACTGGCCAAAATCGAAAGGGAGAATAATGCGATTTTTTCAAAAACAACGCAATCAGATCGACAAAAAGACTAAAACCCGTAAGGGCGCCACTTCGATGATTGTCACCGTCTTTACGATTATTTTATTTAGCGTTATTACCCTTGGCTTTACTCGTCTCATCCTCTCGGAGGTCAATCAAACCACTAATTCTAATCTTTCAAAATCTGCCTATGATTCCGCCCTAGCGGGTGTCGAAGATGCCAAGGTTGCTCTATTGCAATATCATGACTGCTTGAATAAAGGGCAAACTATCGGCTCTGGTACTCGCTGCAGCAAAATCATTGCCGCCATGCAAGATGGTGTCAGAAAACAGGATTGTAGTACTGTCTCAAATGTTCTTAGTCGTACCACTGATGACCAGCATGGTGTTACCATCCAGGAAGTTAAGGACTCTAGTCAAGATGGTGGCTCTGCTGCTTCAAAACTACAGGCCTATACCTGTGTCACTATTCAGGAAGACCTTGCAGATTACCGCTCGACTTTAAGCTCGGATACAAGGACTCGCATTGTTCCGCTCCGCTCGGACCAAATTCAAGACCTTAAATACATCAATATTAAATGGTATTCCGATGCTAACTATACTGCTCAACGTCGCAGTGGTAGTAATCTAGCTTGGGACATTGACGACTATAATTTACCAAGCGGCCAGCACTCCATGACCCCTCCACTCGTCACTGCTGCCTTCTTCCAATCGGATCGTGATTTTAATCTAGGTGAGTTTAATATCGCCAGTAGCGAAAATAGTACTAATCGTGCCATGATGTTCTTCAAGCCAACTTATAGCGATAAATGGAAGACTGAATTTGCCGCTAATGAAGTTTCCGATACATTCGACAAAAACAGCAATCACCTCTTTCCAGTCTATTGTCATGAAGGCTCATTCTTCTGTTCTGTAACCTTTGAAGTTCCAAACACTTATCGCAACTCCACAAATCGCAACCCAGCCACCACTTTCCTCCTGCTTAGTCTTCCATACGGTGCTCCAGAAACCGACTTCTCTATTTCGCTCTATAACTCGAGGCGTGAATCCATTAATTTTACCGGTGTACAGGCAAGGGTAGACTCTACCGGGCGTGCCAACGACCTTTATCGCCGCGTCGAAAGTCGTGTTGAGCTAGTAGATACCTATTTCCCATATCCTGAATTTGCCATTCAATTAAATGACGACAAAAACAATACCACCAGAAAGACCTTTTATACCACCATCAACTGCTGGACTTCCACCGATGGGACCAAAGATGCATGTCCAAACTTCAGGGAAGATTCTGGGTATAGCCGTCTATAAAAGTACCAAATAAATTTATAAATGCTGATCATGCCGACTAGTCAAAAGGTATGATTTTGCTATATATAAAAACAGACAATAGATAATAAAAAAGGAACACGGCCGTGTTCTCTATAATTACCTATAATCTTTAATTTGGTGGCGGGGGTTGGATTTGAACCAACGACCTTTTGGTTATGAGCCAAACGAGCTACCAGGCTGCTCTACCCCGCGATGTCTGTAACTATTATAGACACCCAGTAAAAAACTGTCAACCCTTACAATAATTTTCTTGCCGTTACCCTTATTGCCTCAGAGAGACTCATCCCCACATGTGGTGCGGCGGCAATATCTACCACTGACAATTTATTTCTCATCGCCAAGCTAATCTCCTGCATCAAAATATCAGCATCAGGCGCCACAATTGTCGCACCAAGAATTTTCTTTTCGCGGTTACAGAGAATTTTTACAAATCCATCTTCCGCATTTGGGCTCCAGATTGCAGTTTTTTGTGTTAATCCTGATATTGCTGCCGTGTATTTTACTCCCGCCAAAATACACTGATCCTCCGTCATCCCGACACTGGCAACTTTTGGATAAATATTAGTCATCCGTACAAAACCATTATTTTCAACCACGGTCTTACTGCGTCCATTAAATGCCACGGATGCAGCGATCGCTCCTTCATAACTATCTTTTTCATAGGAGCTAAACGGATTATCACTAATTTTCTTACCTTCTTTTACCGAAGCTATTCCACCCGCCGCAAAAATATTTTTATTTGAAGTCTGCATCTGATTTGAAACAACAATACCGGACTTATCGAATTTAACATTGGCATTCTCAAGACCAAGTTCGGTCTCTGGCTTCTGTCCAGTCGCCAAAACAACACACTCAACTCGTACGGACTTTCTCTGTTCACCACGAGAGAGAATTGCCTTCACGACCTTAGTTTTTCGTCCGGTTGGCAAAGTCTGTACCCCATCATTTTCAAGTGCCAATACCTTAGTTTCTGTCAAAATCTTAATCTTTTTCTTCTTTCCCAGTTTTGCCTCGATAATCTTAGCCACTTCAGGGTCTTCCTTCGGTAGAATTCTTTCTGTCATCTCAACCAAAATCACCGAGCTTCCCATGTTCGCTAAGAACTCTGCTGTTTCAATACCACTCTGGCCAGCCCCCACCACCAGCACAACCTTCGGAATCCTCGGTAAACCTAGATAAATTTCGCCAGGTGTCAAAAACCCAACTTCATCAAGACCGGTAATCTCACCTGTGCTTAAGCTTGTTCCAGTTGCAATTAAAAACTTACGTGAAGTTATAGTCCCATTTTTAGTAGCTACCTCAATTGGCGAGATAAACCTTGCATTACTTCGAATAACCTCAACCTTTGCCTCCTCCAGCTCAGCACGTTTTAACTCGATATAAGTCTCAGCTTTAGACTGAATTTCAGAGTACATGGATGGCAAGTTGATCTTTAAATGGTCTGAGTTTAGTCCAAAGCTAGCCCCCTCGCGGGCACGAAATAGCAGCTGAGAGATCCTCGATGCCACTTGTTGTGTATAACTAATAATCGTATTTTGTCCACCAATCAAATCGCGCTCAATAATCGCAACCTTCTTTTTTTGTGAAGCCACCATCAAGGCTCCCGCCACACCAGCCGCACCGCCGCCAATCACAATTAAATCATAGTCATATTTTCTCATATTAGTTTATTCCTCTCCCCTAAAATAAAGGCTAGGTCCTTGTTATATTTTTTTACTTCCATCACAATTCTTCGATCTAAATCAGATTGCGTAATCGTTGGCTTATCTTCTAACCATTTCTCTAATTTTATGGCCACCTCTCCGGCAATTAAATCTGCTGCGCCCTGATGAATATTAAGAACTCTGGCCTCTCTGCGTAAATCTTCGCGCAACTGCTCCTCTGAAAACTCAATTTGCTTCGGCCTCTTGACTCGTCTCATTTTTGTATAATCCTAAAAGCAATTAGAAAAATCGCCAATGTAATAAACAGAGTACCAGAAAGAATTTTGAGGAAGTTTTTATTCTTCAGGCGCCATTTCTGAATTTCAACTACCGTCTTGCCATGTCTTACTGCAACTCGAAGAATTACTAAAGGTAAAATAGCGATAAATATATAGCCTAAAAACATCCCTATCTGCAGTAGCAAAGGTAATTTCAATAAGCTATCTGCACTCACCAGCATCAACACTACTACAAAAGGTGTTTCCGCAAAGCTCGCGAGCAGCCCCAAGGCAAAGGCCTCAATGTTACTATCTGTTTGCTTTGCACGACTTGCGATATATCTAGCAATTGGTTTTGGTAGCCATAACTCTGTTGATCGGCCACTTCGATAATAGAATAACCAAATACAGATCGTTAATGCGACTAATAGAGAGGTTAGAATTGTTAAACAAATTACAGATAGATTAGCCCCAAAGAATAAATGGATAAAATAGGCCGTTGCTGCCAGGCTTGTAATAATCAAAAACGTCACGCCAGAGATATAATTTGTTACTAAAAACTTAGTTCTTTTCTTAATATGTTTCCCGAGACTCTCGTGATAAAGCAGTAGTAGTGACCCTAAATTCATCTGTAACGAAGCGTGCGCCAATGCTGCTAAAATAATCACTCCAACCGCAGAGAATATAGTAAGACCTTCCATATCTAAATTATATCATATCTTGCTTATGCTAGATTATATCTTGCTCATGTTATTTTTAAAAAACCAGGTTCTTTCTCTGTAATACATAAAAACAAAACGCTCATGCTTGCTAATATTTTATCAGAAGGGTACATTGGCCTCATTAGAAATTAAATGAGGTAATACTATGCGAGCACTGCCAGTCAGTATCAGAAAAAACCATCTTAATAAACAATCTTCTTCTGATTGTGAAAATTTAGACGGTAAATTCTCAAAACCAAAAGTTCAACCAAGAAGTAAAAGAAGTAAAAAACTGAAGTTTAGGTATCTTACATATGTCTTCTTTCTTTGTGCTAGCCTCCTCTTTCAGTCAGTGATGCGGCCAGTTTCTGCCCTGCAGCCGCCTTCTGATGCTAGAGGTAAAAACATTGTTCAAGAAGAAAAAACTTGCCCAAAGGGTCATTATCTTAACCCTGAAACGAAGCGGTGTAGGAAATTTCCTGATCAAACTCCAAAAACCTGCCCCAAGGGATATTTTCTCAATGTCAAAACTAACCGCTGCAACAAAAATCCTGTGCCTAAAAAGCCAACACCTAAAAAACCTAGCTCGGAAAAATCCAAAACCAAGAAGCCTGACACAAAGAATCAGGCCCAGGGCCATCATGATGTAAAACCTGAAGAAAACACAGCAGATAAAACTAAGGAGCCAAAAACTTGCTTGCCCGGATATTTCCTTAATAAAGTCACTAATCGTTGCAATAAGGAAATCGTGAAAACTCCAAAAACCTGCAAGGATGGCTACTTCATGAATAAGATTACTGGCCGTTGTAATAAAAAGGCGGAACCTAATGAAAAGAAACCATGCAAGTCTGGTCAAACACGAAATCCTGAAACTGGCCGCTGTCATAAGGTTGTAGGTCCGGTAACTCCAAAGACTTGCGCGGAAGGCAAAACTCTAAACCCAGAAACTAATCGCTGTAAAAAAGTTGAGCAAGTACAAGAGAAAAAGCCATGCAAAGAAGGCTACGAGCGTCACCCAGAGACTAACCGCTGTCGCAAGAGTCATCAAAATACTGGTGCTGGCAACCCTGTTGAGGTTCCAAAGACTGGGGATACAAAAGAACAACCAAAAAAGGAATTTAATGGTACCACCGCGGTTGCTGGCTCTGCTGCTATAGGTTTGGGTATTGCCATCTTCCAATTTAAGGACGAAATCTTTGTAATAATTCGTAAGATTTTTCTCCATAAATAGGATTTACCTCTGTCAAAAATCTCCAAAAATCTTAATTAGCAGTCTTGACATGAGAGTGCTAATGGGCTATACTCTTATTAACTTAGCAATAAAACATGAAGAGTGCTAAATAATTTAAAAGGAGTATTTAATGAGTAAAATTATTGGAATTGACCTTGGTACTACGAACTCTGCGTTCGCGTACATGGTCGCTGGAAAACCAGAAGTTATTACAAATGCTGAAGGTGACCGCACTACTCCATCAGTAGTCGCCGTCACTAAAAAAGGTGAACGCTTAGTGGGTAAAGTCGCTCAGCGTCAGCGTGTCACGAACCCAAAGAACACAATTTACGGTATTAAGCGTCTTATCGGTCGTAAGTTCGAAGACAAAGAAGTTCAACGCGACCTCAATATTATGCCATACAAGATTGTTAAAAAAGGTGACGGTGTCGCCGTTGAGATGGATGGCAAAACTTATACCCCAGAAGAAGTCTCTGCTATGATTCTTTCTAAAATCAAAGCTGATGCTGAGGCTTTCTTAGGTGAAAAAGTTACCGAAGCTATCATTACCGTCCCAGCATACTTTGACGATTCCCAGCGCCAAGCAACCAAAGATGCAGGTAAAATTGCCGGCCTTGAAGTAAAGCGTATTATTAATGAGCCTACTGCAGCTGCCTTGGCCTACGGTCTTGAGAAGAAAAACGAAGAGAAAATCGCAGTATTCGACCTTGGTGGTGGTACTTTCGATGTCTCCATTCTTGAATTAGGTGACGGTGTCTTTGAGGTACTTTCAACCAATGGTGATACCCACCTTGGTGGTGAAGACTTCGATAACATTATCGTTAACTTCCTCTGCGATCGCTTCAAGGATGAGTCTGGTATCGATATTAAAAACGATGCAGCCGCTATGCAGCGCGTGAAGGATGAGGCTGAGAAAGCTAAGAAAGAGTTGTCATCAGCTAAAGAAACTGAAATTAACCTCCCATTCCTTTCTGCTGATGCTGACGGTCCAAAACATTTTGAATATACTCTCACTCGCTCCAAGATGGAAGAGTTGGTTGCACCACTTCTAGACCGTCTTGCTGGACCAGTTGAGAAGGCCCTCAAAGATGCAAAGCTTCAAACTTCAGATATTAACGAAGTCGTGATGGTTGGTGGTATGACCCGTATGCCAGCTGTTGTAGAAAAAGTTAAGAGTATCTTTGGTAAGGAACCAATGCAGGGTGTGAACCCAGATGAAGTTGTTGCTGTTGGTGCAGCTATTCAAGGTGGTGTCTTACAAGGTGATGTTAAGGATGTTCTTCTCCTTGATGTTACTCCACTCTCTCTAGGTATCGAAACTATGGGTGGTGTCTCAACTAAGCTTATCGAGCGCAACACTACTATTCCAACCTCAAAGTCAGAAACCTTCTCAACTGCTGCTGATAACCAGCCACAGGTTGAGATTCACGTCCTCCAAGGTGAACGCGAGATGGCCGCTGACAATAAATCACTTGGTCGTTTCATCCTTGATGGTATTGCCCCAGCTCCACGTGGCGTCCCACAAATCGAAGTGACCTTTAATATTGATGCTAACGGTATTCTTAATGTTACCGCTCGCGATAAAGGTACCGGCAAGGAACAGAGTATTACTATTCAGAACTCTGGCAATATGTCGAAAGAAGATATCGAAAAAGCTCAGAAAGATGCTGAGCTCCACGCCGACGAAGACAAGAAGAAGCGCGAAGCTATTGATGCCAAGAATAAACTTGAGCAAACAATCTACCAGACTGAAAAAATGCCTGAAGAATACAAGGATAAAATCTCAGACGAGGATAAGGAAACCATCAAGAAGGCTGTTGAGGAAGCTAAGGAGGTCCTTAAGGACACCTCTGCGGATACCGAAAAATTTGAAGCAGCCGCTAAGGAACTTTCTAACAAAGTCATGCCAATCGGCGCAAAACTTTATCAGTCTGCTTCAAACGACAAATCAGCGGAGGCTGATGCTTCCAAAAATCCATCAGATGGTGAACCAGTTGAAGGCGAAGTGGTTGATAAGTAATCAGATCATCCCCAGAATTAAAACAGCTTAAAATGCTAATTTAAAAAAATACCCCGCAAGGGGTATTTTTGTTTGATTCAAGTAGCGGTATAATACAGATATAAAAACTCTAATATGATATATTTAATCTAATTGATTTAAGGTATTATCTATGAATAAAATTTTCAAAAGATTTTTTAATCTCACAAAATACGAACGCATCAACTGGCTACTCAAGCTTCTCATTAGTCTTAGTGGTATTCTCCTAAGCATTCTGCATTTTATTGATCCAGTCACCTGGCACAAATTCCCAAGCTACCTAGTTACTATTATTCTGCCATATGCGCCAGAACTGCTAAAAAAACTAGGCTTTGCTACTACCACAAGACTGCAGATCATCTATGGACTATTCCTCATCATAGCCATGGTACTAGGTATTGACCTGGATTGGTATAAGACCATCAGCATTATGGGCTCCCCAAGTTATGATAAAATTGTCCACACTCTTAGTGGCGTGGTGGCTGCCTTTGGTGCGAAAGAAATTCTAGATAATTTCTATGACGGAAAAGAAGCTACCGATTACTCCGGAAAAACCTTAGAGGCAAAAACTGGCTCCTCTGGAAAATCTACTATTAAGCGAAAGGTCTATCATACCGGCTTCGCCTTTCTCTTCATTATTTGTTTTGTCGCCTTTACTGCCGCAACGTGGGAATGCTTTGAATTTACTTATGATAAACTCTGTGGTGGTCACATGCAGGAGTTAAATGCTCCAGGTATCGACGATACCATGGGTGATATAATCTCTGCCACCGTCGCTGGTGCTATTACGGCCATCTTCCTGAGAAAGAAATAAAAATGTCAAAAAATGCCCTACAGAAATCGGATGAAGTTTCGCAAGTCTCTGCAAAAGAGACGGAAATCCTCTTAAGTCTCCTCAATCAGAGTTTATCTGCAAACATTCCTGGCGACGTAGTTGAACTGGGCTGCTATAGAGGCGACACCTCAATTGTTTTTCAGCGAGCATTACAAAATTTCACCAAGCTTCCAGGTGGTTCAAGTAAAAATCTCTGGCTCTATGATTCATTTGCGGGTCTTCCAGAAAAGTCCAGGGAAGATAGTTCGGCTGCCGGTGATCAATTTAAATCTGGCGAACTTTTTGTTACAAAGCGTGAGGTTATCGAAAAGTTTAAGCGTCAAAACCTTCCTCTACCAAAAATTAAGAAAGCTTTCTTTGAAGAACTAGATCCAGAAACTGATCTACCAGACAAAATTAGCTTCGCCTTTCTCGATGGTGATCTCTATATCTCAATCAAAACTAGCCTCACCCTCGTCGAATCAAAAATGCAGCCAGGTAGTATCATTATTGTTCATGATTATAATAATCCAGAACTCCCAGGCTCCGCTCGCGCCACTGATGAATGGCTAAAGTCACATGCAGCAAAAGTTGCAAAATTTAAAACTCAGGAAACTCTTGCAATTATAGAAATCAAATAGTTGGCAGGAAATCAAAGATTCATTTTTCATGGCCGGATTTATTTCTCGTGCCCGCCACCCGGTATCTGCATTTTATCCAGCGCATATTTAAACTCTGAAAAATCAAGCCCTACAAAAAATATCCCAACCTCTCTGGAGTGACTTAGCTCCCACAAAACTGTCTGCGCTGACCGGTCATCTCTGGCCCCATTCAAATAGGTCACCACGGCTGCATAAAATTCACCATCCTCCATCATGGCCTTATCAATATTGTATTGAATATTCTCTACTAAATCCATTCTATGACTCGCTATCTATAAATCTATTCTAAAGCATCTATGAAATAAATCCACCCCTTGGGACGTTCCGCAAGTTCGCAAATTATAGTTAACATAAAAAACGACCACCAGGTGGTCTTTTTTTAAAAATGGTATGTTTTTCTGCTTTTGTAAAAAAACATTCCAATCTGCGTCGGTTCAATAAAGAAAAGCATACTTTTCTTTATTTCTCCTCCTTGATTGGTCGGGGCGACAAGACTCGAACTTGCGACCTCAGCGTCCCAAACGCCGCGCGCTACCAACTGTGCCACGCCCCGCTACTGTTAAATTTACCACACATACCCCAAAAATGCAATGATATGTTAATATAATTATATCTGTACTCGTCAGCTCCAAGCGCAATCCAAACTAACAGTCTCTGCAACCAGAACTAATAGCTACATAAGTCATCCTTGGAGCACTGTAAGATATAGTAATTTCTATTTCAAGACCAATTTTAAGGAGTTTAATGAATACGCAAAATTCTACAGGGAATAAATCAAAAACCAGCTCGGGCAAAAGTGCCAAGTCAAACACTATCCGCTCTATTTTCTTTACGATCTTTTCCATTCTTTTTATCGTTTACTGTCTAAATCTTTTTAGCTCTCACAATTTGAAGATTAAGGAAGTTCCACTCTCTGATGTTATCGCTCGCGCCAATGATGAAAACGGCAACATTAAGAAAATCACCGTCGCTGGCAGTGAACTCGAGATTACCCTCAAAGATAAAGATATTCCAACCGAGGTTTCCAGAAAAGATGCATCCGGCACTCTCTATGAACAAGGACTCATTAATCACTGCGCCAATAAATCCGGTGAAGATTTGAAAAAATGTCAGGAGCATTACCCAGTTATTAATTACATCGAGCCAATCAATTATTCTGAACTTTTCATTAGTATCCTGACTATCGCTGTTCCAATTATCGTCGCCATCTTCTTCTTTAGTCGACTTCTAGGTCAAGCCCAAAGTATGAACAAAGAAAATATGGGTTTTGGTAAGGCCCGTGCAAAACTATATGGCCCAGACAAAAAACGCGTTCTCTTCACCGATGTTGCTGGTAATGAAGCTGCAAAGCAGGACCTTGCCGAAGTTGTTGATTTCTTGAAAAACCCTAAAAAATATGAAAAACTTGGCGCAAAAATCCCACGTGGCGTACTTCTCGCCGGTGATCCAGGTACTGGTAAAACCTTGATGGCTCGTGCAGTTGCTGGCGAAGCTAATGTTCCATTCTTTAGTATTTCTGGTTCTGAATTTGCCGAAATGTTTGTGGGTGTTGGTGCTTCTCGTGTTCGCGACCTCTTTAGTAAGGCAAAAAAGAATTCCCCAAGCATCATCTTTATCGATGAGATTGACGCCGTCGCACATAAGCGTGATGCTAGAGGTGGTGCAGGTCGTGAGGACGAACAGACTCTCAATCAGATCCTCGTCGAGATGGATGGTTTTGATAATGAATCTGGCGTAATTGTTATCGCCGCTACCAACCGTGTTGATATGCTTGATAAGGCACTCCTTCGCCCAGGTCGTTTTGATCGCCATGTTGACGTCACACTTCCAGAACGCAAAGATCGTCTCGAAATTCTTAAGGTCCATTTCAAAAATAAGCCAACTGACAAATCTGTTGACCTTGAGGCTCTTGCAGCCAAAACTGCTGGCTCCTCTGGTGCTGACCTTGCTAATATCGCCAATGAAGCTGCTATTACTGCTGCCAGGGAAGGTCACAAGGAAATCACTAGCGCTGACGTTACCGAGGCTTTTGAGCGCGTTGCGATCGGGCCTGAGCGCAAATCAAAAGTTATGAACGAACAGGAACGCAAAATTACCGCCTATCACGAAGCTGGTCACGCCGTGGTCGGCCACGTTCTTCCAGATTCTGACCCTGTCCATAAGATCACGATTATTCCTCGCGGTCACACTGGTGGCGTCACTTGGTTCCTCCCTCCTGAGGACCGCAGCTACAAGAGTATTTATGAGCTTAAAGATGTTTTGGCTCGTGCCATGGGCGGTCGTATCGCAGAAAAAATCATTTTCGGAGCCGACAACGTTACTACCGGCGCCTCTTCCGACCTAAAACATGTAGCTGAGCTCAGCAAGGAGATGATCACTCGTGAAGGTATGGGTAATAAAACCAGGAATCTTGTTTTCCCAGCTGAGGAGACCGGCTATTATACGATTAGCACTGGTAAGCCATACTCGGAAAAAACTGCTGAATTAATTGATGAAGAAATCGGCGAGTTTACTGCCGAGGCTGCCAAGCGTGCGGAATTAGTTCTCCAGGCTAACCGTAAGGTTCTCGACCGTGTCGCGAACGCGCTTCTCGAAAAAGAATCTCTTGAAGCAGAGGATCTAAAAGATATCTTTGATGGTGCCACTCTCCCGGATCGCGCCAAGCTCCACGATTAACTAGTCCGCTCCTAAAATAATCATAAAAACTCCCCGTACTTCAATAAAAATACCCCACCTGGGGTATTTTTTGTGGAATTAAAAGACTTAAAAAGACTTAAAAAGTTAAATAATCACAGGATAAAATTGCGCGTTCTTTAGAATTGATACTGAAGCCCGCACTTTAAGATTTGAGGTGACTTCCTGTATTGCGCAAACTTTGTCGGCCAGCACCACAATCCAGCTCTCGCGATATTTTGGCATCACAATACTAATAGGGAACATATGGGCCTGAATAATATTTTTTTCAATCGCGTTCAGCTTAAATTCTTTTTTCGCATTATCATAAGCAATTAACGGATGTAAGTAAGCATGTGCTTTTGGCATTGCCGTCTTGTCATGCCAGTCATATAAGAAAAAATCATGCAGTAAAGCGCCGCGTATTAGGGATACCTTGTCAACCTTAGCTCGCAAAATCTGTGCAACCACAAGGCTCATTCTTGCCACATTTACAGAGTGTTCATAAGTAGAAACATTGGCATGCTGAATAAAACGTTTCTCGCGCTGCATATTCTCAGATTTTAGAATCTCATCCCCGATTTTATAAACTAAAGTAAGATTTTGTATTCTCACTCATATATTATACAATATTCGTCGCAATTTTAAAATCCCCCGCTCATGCTTTATCATGTATAATAATAATTAATGAAGAAGTTTCAGTTTCGATCAGTCGTGGCTATGGCCAATAGTAAGCTAAGTGTGAAATATGCCGCAATATTATTAAGCTTCAGCACCCTCATCTCGGCCCTACTCGGTATCTTCCGCGACCGTCTCTTGAACTCATATTATCTTGATACTTATCCAACCGGCATTGACGCTTATACCGCCGCCTTCACCATTCCGGATTTCATGTTCTTCGTATTAACCTCTGGCGCGCTCGCCGTCAGTTTTATTCCGGTCTTCAACCAACGTCTGGTTGCTGGTAATAAAAAATCCGCCTGGGAGCTCAGCTCTTCAATTCTCAACCTCATGGCCATCGTTACTCTAATCTCCAGTATCCTTATTATGATCTTCGCCGATCCACTCGTTCGCTATATCGTCGGCCCAGGTCTCGATGAATCCGGTACCACTCTCGCCATCAACATGATGCGCGTTATCGCTATTAATCCATTTCTTTTTAGTATTGCCACCGTTCTAAACTCCATCCAGCAGGCCGTCGGTCGTTTCGTCTTCTACTCCCTTGCTCCAGCTCTTTATAATGTCGGTATTCTTATCGGCATTACGGTCTTCACAAATGGCATTAATCTTTTTGGTCTCCAACTTTTTGAAGGTGGCATTATGGGTGTCGCCATTGGTGTAGTTTTTGGCGCCGTTCTACAAATTTTTATCAGCCTCATCGGTCTCTTTGGTCTCGGTTTTGATTATCAATTCAAAATCTATTGGAAAAATCTTGGCTTCAAAACCGTCTTAAAACTTCTTCCCGCCCGTTCGCTCGACCAGGGAATCGACTATGTTTATTCCATCCTCGCTACCAACCTCTCTTCACGCATGGGTAAAGGTGCACTACGTTCTTTTCAGCAGGCCAACAGTCTTCATCAGATGCCAGTCAACCTAATTGGTGTTGCTATCTCCACTGCATTCTTCCCAAAACTTACCGAAGAAACTAATAGTGGTGACACTACTAAATTTGATGATGTCTTCCGCCGTGCTCTCCGTATGATTGTTTGGATTTCTCTTCCGGTTTCCGTTATCGCCTATTTCGCCCGCGGCTATGTTGTAAGTTTTGTTAAAAACGGCGGCCAGCCAGTCATCGCTAGTATTCTCGGCTCTCTCGTCCTTGCCATTTTTGCTCAGTCCATTTTTCACATCGCCTCACGTGGTTTTTATGCCAGACAAGACACCAAAACTCCATTTATCGTCAGTATTATCGCCGTTGGTTTTACGATGGTTCTCTCTGTTGTTTTTAGTATCATCGGCCTCGGTCCAGACGGCCTGGGTTGGGCTCAGTCCATCGGTGCCATTCTTGAAATCTTCATTCTTCTCTTCATCCTGCAGAAAAAATCCCGTCAAAATCTCCTAAATAAGGACTTCTGGTCCGCCTTCTTCAGGATGCTTGTCGCTACTGTTGTTACTTCCGTTTCCGCCTATATTTTAACCAAACTTCTCCCACTCCGCTCTACCGATGTTTCTGTTTTTGTTACGATTCCAAAATTCCTCGCCATTTCACTTGGCTCCATGGCGATCTACTTCGCTGCCAGCTTCCTCCTAGACCTAGAAGAAGTCCAGCCGTTCTTTGAGAAACTCAATAAAATCCTCTTCCGAAATCTCAAACCAAAAGACAAGTAGTTTAGCACAAAACCAAGGACTATAATCCAAAAGACAAGTAAAGCTACTCCTCTCGTGTTATAATCATATCACTTAAAAAACTTACATGGTTGTAAAATAACACGCCCCTGTTGGTGTGTTTTTCTTATCACGGTCTCACGAAGACCGTTTTTTGTTGTTTCGTGAGGCTATTAAACTCCATTCATCAATTTTTAAGTTTGTAGCTTCACGTTGACACCAAAAACTAACAGCGGACACTCGCCAGATCAAACAAGTAGACGATTGGCAGAAAAAACAAAAGCAGTTAGAGGTGAAATTAAACTAAAAAGGAGAGGAATATGGTTCGACGCCAAAACAAAAACTACAAAAAAGAAAAAATAAATAACAACCAAATTGAAGGTATGTCTACTATCGAGAGCATTATTACTATCGGATTAGGGATCTTACTACTATTCATAGGTGGTGGAAAATATCCAATTATCAATTGGACGAGTTTATACCTACTAGTATTTGGAGTTATTAGCTTAATTAAAAATCTTGAAGAAAGATGGAAAAATGAAAATTGAAGTAAAAGTAATCGATGACACTATTTCGACTTGCCTACATGAGGAGACTCATATCGATAAGTATGATTTTGGTCATGCAGATCCAATTAAGGGTGATTACGTTGATGATTATCAGGATGTTGAAGTTTGCAACAATTGTGGCGCTTGGCGAACATTTAAGCGTGGCAAATTGATTGAATATCCAGATGGGCATAGTAGCGAAGTAGTAGATGACGAAGAAGGAGAATGGCAGGAGCCATTGCAATAAAAAAATGACAGAGACACGATTATCAATAGCTCAATATATCCGAGAAGATGCTGTTAGCGCTCGTCTTAACGATCTACTCGGTAAACGAGCATCACAATTTATAACGAGTTTAGTTGCAGCAGCGAACGCCAATAAACTACTCAATACTTGTAAGCCTGAAAGTGTAGTTTCGGCGGCACTAATTGCTGCATCAATGGATCTACCTATTAACCAGAACTTAGGTTTTGCTTACCTAATCCCTTATACGCTAAATAGGAATAAGAAGGACGAAGAAACGGTCTGCCAATTTCAAATGGGCTACAAGGGCTTTATTCAACTGGCTCAACGTTCCGGTTTTTACAAAACTATCAATGCCACTGAAATAAAAGAGGGCGAAATTATCAATTTTGACCGTCTAAGCGGTGAGATTGAGTTCAAATGGATCGAAGATCAAGTCGAGCGCGAAAAAGCTCCTACAGTTGGTTTTGTGGCGTATTTCAGACTATTAAATGGCTTTGAGAAATCATTTTATATGACTACTGAAGAGCTAAACAAGCATGCCAAAAAATACTCTAAGAACTTTGCAAAGTATGGTTCTGGGCTTTGGTCTGACGATTTCGATTCGATGGCAAAGAAAACCGTGTTGAAGCTTTTGATCAGCAAATACGGTCCACTCAATACTCAGCTTCAAAAAGCAATTCAAGAAGACCAGGCTGTTGATGGCGAATATGAAGATAATCCACAACGCAAGCCAGAACTCACAGAAACTCAAGAAGCAGAGATTGTCGAGGAAGTAAGTAATTTAGCTGATCAACTAGAACAGGAGAATAAAAAATGAACGAAAGAGATATAGCTATGCTCAAAAATTTGCGCGGTATTATTTATTATTCTTATGAATATATGCGTGAAGAAATGAGCGAGTATGTAATTTTCGACAAAGGTAAGCCAGACCAACAGATATTTGATGATACTTTTAATGACTTAGCGAGGCTTGGGCAACAAGTTTCAATCTTGATAAAGAAATATGAGAAGAGGACAAAATGAACAACGAGTTAATAGTGAAAATTAATCCAACCGAGATTTTTCAGGCACAGAACGAGGGTAAGGACTTTATTGTCAATCCTAATGCCGAAAAAGCAATTATCCGCCTTCTTGAAATTCAAGCTGAGGTCGATAAAGCAGTTGAATTACTTAAATCAGAGATTGAACATCAAGCATTAGAATTTAATCCAAATTTTTCAGCCATTAAGGGTGAGAAGATTAAAATTAACTATTCTGCTGTTGGAGCAAAATATAAAGACAATGGCGAAGCCAAGTTTCATAGTTCTAAGTTTTGGACGAAAAAGACCACGTGGTCAATCAATTCAAAAGCGGTTGATGAACATCGAACGAAATATTATCGATTGCCTGCCGGTATTACAGAAGTAGAACGTAAAAAGACGATCAGGATAAATGTAAGCGAGGCTTCTAATGAATAACGATGGTTTTGGCGCAATTCGTGTTAGTTATTCAATTTTGAGTGCTTGGGAGAGTGGCGATATTGATCGTGCTATTGCTCCATACACTGGCGTTGAAATTGAACCGAATAATGCGATGGAGTTCGGGAAAAAGATGCATGGTATCTGGGAACGATATGTCAAAAAACATAAAGCAATCCCAAAAATCTTTGGTGGTCGCAAATTAGAAGCACCTGAGGTTGAGCTAGCAACCAAGCGAGTCCGTAAATTAACAGATTGGTGTGTAATCTCTGGCGTACTAGATGTTAAAGACGGCACAACTGGAATTGATTGGAAGACAGGCAAAGCTACGGCTTCAGACTATACCAACTCAAAGCAATCAGAAGTCTACCAAGTGCTTTACCCTGAACTTAAGCGGTTTGAGTTCTATTGCAAGAATCAGCACATCCACCATACCGACAAAAACCATATTACCGTCGGCATTGTGTATCTGAATCGTAAAACACTTGAAGATGGCTTGAACTGGATTCTGACAATGGCGGCGGAACTTCGTGAATATTTAATCAATAACGGATATGGCAATAGGTTAGATCAAGGCAAAGGGTTAGAGTAATAATTTAATTTTTAAGGAGAAACTATGAAAAACAACGAAATAAACGATAAATTAAATGAGTTAATAGAAAAATTAATCAAGTCTACAGGTGCTAGAACAATTAAACACAAAGAATTAGAGAATCTTGACTCTGCAACCGAAACAATTAAAGAAAGTGTTTCAAAAGATAAACTTATTGGATATATGATTATTGGATTGACTAATACCGGTGAATCAGTACGGGCTGTAGCAGGCACAGATTTTTCAATCTATGAAATGATGAATCTGCTTTTTGAAATCGTGACAAAAGCAAATATCGATCTCGGCAGAACAATCTTAGAAAAACTTAAATTTAATTTTGAAAAGATAAAATCCTCAAAACCTGAAGATGAAAAAGACAGTGATAATGACTGTGATGATGAAGAAGATGACGAGGATGTAAAGAAAGAAATTGCGAAAGAAATCAAAAACGTACTCGCCAAGTGTTTTGATATTGACTTCGAAGATTTTAATAAAAATGAGCAATAGATTAGATCAAGAGCGTGAGGCAGAGCTTCAACCTATCAGGATGAAATCTTGCCAAGAAACTTTAGAAAAGCTTGGATACGAAGTCGAAGTTGCTAATCACACACTTTTAATCATTCACCATCCTAGTGGAATTGATATTCAACTCTTTCCTTACTCAGTGTGGTGGAGTGGTAAAAAGATTGGTAGTAATAGAGGATTTAGAGAGCTACTAAAAAAGCTAAAAGGACTCAAATAAATTGTAATGTGGTGCTGACAAAATACCCCCTTAAGTAAATAGTTAGTTAAATGTCAATACAGACGCAGCCACTACCCCACTAACTTAAAACTAATAACTATTAACTATTGAATTTCTACTATTGTAGATTGTTGGTATAAGGTAATTTGTATTATCTCCTCACGTTAGTTTTAAGTTGTTTGTCTCCACTGTAAGATTCAGCGCTATGAGCTGCAGTGGAGACCCATTAACAGGTAACTAACCAAACATATGTGTCATAACTAATAAAAATCTTGCGAGGAGGTAAAGTGGCAAGAAATTATCAGGTATCCGTTCGGAAAACGAATGGTCTTGAAATATGGTTCATTAATCCACGTGATATTTATATCAAAGATAAATACGGCTGGCAGAAATTTACTAGATGGGACGTTCGACAGAGGAACTTCTGGACTTATCACTGGCGACCGTTCATGCGCGCACTTCGAGATTACCGCTATCTAGACATGAGTACAATACGTCGTCTTGCCACCCTACACGACATTAGTATTACAACCGGAAACTTACCTGATTGGGTAAGAAAATCCACAGCTAGAATAATTCCAGAGAAGGGTAGAGCGAGGAATAATGAAAGATTTTATGATAAATCAAGATACTAAAGTTACTCTCTATCTTAAAGAGTGTTATGGCTGTGATAGAGCCGGCAAATACACTCCTCTTCACCAGTTTATTATCAATCATCAAATTAAATTGACCAACTTCATTATTAAAAGGATTGAATTGAATCCTACATGGCAACAAGAAGCAAATTCATTTGATATTGAGCTACCCTTAGTGGTTTTAGAGAACGAAGATGGTGAAAGAGAGGCTATTACTTATTCAGAATTTTTAGATAGACAAAAATGAAAGAAGTGCCAAACCGCAAAGCTAAGTTATTGGGATCCGTGTCAGTGAGTCGAGCCACTGACGGCACTCCTCCGAGAAGAGAAGCAAAAATGAAATTATCAACAATCAATCAAATAGTAGAGGCGATTTTATCCCAAACTAAATCAGATACAAAACTACCTCACGAAGATGTCCGAGAGGCGACATTTAAGCGAATGGCAAACGAAGCCACCATAATTTTGAAGACCGCCATGATATGTGAGTCTAACGGAATAGGCGAAGCCATGAAGTACTACAACGGCACCCATTCGGAGAATGAATATCAGGAATACAGAACTAGCGTAATAGACTACGATGTTAGCCTCTGTAAGAATTGCTGGTGTATGACCCACACGATAAATTGCAAATGCGGTAAGTGTGGTACTAGAAAGGAAAATTTATGAAAAAGACGCGCACATACGTAAAACCGGCTACTCCGATCAACTACGTAATCCGCTATACCACCCATGACGACACTAAACATAAAATCATAAACTCTAATTTATCAGAAATTAAAAAGACAGAGCGATTTTTGAGGGAAAAAGGAGTGAAAGATATTGATATCGCAGTAACATTGCCACAAAAACCAAAGGGGTCAGAAATGTTTCCCGTGAATTATTAAGGAGAGTTGTATGGATGACGATAAAACTAAATACATAATTATAAACGAATCAGTAATTAGTTCAATTATTAAAGATATAGTTACATTTTCAATGTTTGCTGGATTACTTATGTTTAATCATCAGTTATTAGGTGGATCTACGATAGTAGATGTTATGTTCATCATTTTAACTTTAGGATTTCTCGCCGGGAAACATAGTAAAACTCGTTTTGAGGGGACAAAAGAAGAAGTAATTAAGTATTTAAGCAAGAATAAATAAAATGGAAGAAAAATATCAAAAATATTTAGTGATGTCATATGAGGATTTCTTTAATGCAACCCATATGTATTCTAGTTATGATGGTGGAGATTATATTTATGCCGTCAGTAAGGAGAATGATAATAAAGAGAGCCGATTATCTTATATTGATTATTTGACCAAAGAAAAGGGGTATGAATTATAATGCGTGATATAAGATATAGGGCATGGCTCAAGGAAGAGAAGAAGTATGTTTTCCCCACAATGATATTGGTAGATTTTGGCACAGTAACGGGTATTGCCTATACTGATGTCGACGGAATTACCCATCAGCTCATAGAGCGTAGGCTTATTATTGAAGATGTCGTACTTGAACAAAGCACCGGTCTTAGAGACAAAAACGGCAAGGAAATTTACGAGGGGGATATCGTTAAAATGCCTGATTGGTGGGTAGAATCAAAACATGAAAAGGTAAGGTTTGCCAAATTGTCGTGCGGATTCGAACCATTCGTAAATGGATGTTTTGAATGTATGTCCCCAGTCGGTGAAGAAGTAGAAGTTGTCGGTAATATTCATGAGAATAAAGACCTACTTGAACATATCGAGAAAGACCAGAAAACGGAATGAAAAAGAGCAAGAGTAAAAAGGTAGTAAAATCTGCTGTCAAACCAACCACAAAGAGTGGTCATAAACTAACCCCGCAGCAGGAGTTATTCTGTCAGCTTTATGCAGGTGATAGAGAGTTTTTTGGTAATGGCGTCCAGTCATATATTGAAGCTTATAATGTTGACACCAGTAAGCCTGGTTGGTATAGAACAGCTAGATCATGTGCGTCAGAACTCCTAACAAAACCTAACATCTTAGAACGAATAGATGAAATCTTTGAAGCTCACGGACTTAATGACCAGTTCGTTGACAAACAACTCGAAAAGCTCATTGTGCAGGATGCTGACTTCAACGCAAAAATGAAGGCAATTGCAGAGTACAATAAATTAAAAGCTCGCATCACTGAAAAGCGTGATATTACATCCGGTGGCGAAAAGATAGAAATACCAGTGGCGCTGGTGGAGTTTGTGGATGGTGATAGCAAAAACAATCGTAAAGCTACCAAGTGAGTTTAAGCCACTTTTTGATAATTGGTGGCGACATGCTGTTATTGAGGGTGGACGTTATTCTCTAAAGAGCCATACCGTGGCTCGGTTTTTGCTACTAACGGCTCGTTCAAGGCGAGTACGTATTGCTTGCTTACGTCAGTTTCAGAAGAATATAGCAGATAGCTCGTATCAACTTCTGATTGACTTAATCCAGCAATATGGCTTTTCGGAGTTCGTCTGGACAAACGATACTATTACGAACACCAATACTGGCTCAACTTTCATTTTTAAGGGTTTGGATCGCAATGTAGAAACCACCATCAAATCGCTTGAAGGTATTGATATAGCGTGGATTGATGAAGCTCAGACCATTACTCTTAAATCAATACGTATTCTTAATCCAACTATTCGTAAGCCTGGTAGTAAAATTATCTGGACACTAAACCGACTCACCGACCTTGACCCTGTAATTTCCTATTTCATCACTAACCCACCACGTAAAGATGTCTGGCATTTAGAAGTAGATTATCGAATTGCACAGAAAAACGGCTGGCTCTCTAACGAAATTCTTTATGAAATAGAGCAAGCCAGAATAAATCACCCAGAAGATTACGCTCACGATTATTTAGGTAAGGCGCTCGCTATTTCAGATAAAAACATCATCCAGACCGCCCAAGTAATTGAGGCGATGGGGAGAGAAGTTGACGACGAAGGAGCAATTGAGGTCGGGGTGGATGTGGCTCGTCTTGGTGGCGACCGAACTGTGTTTGTGAAACGAAAAGGATTGAAAGAAATCGGACGAGCTTCATTCACTAAAAAACGCACAACTGAGGTTTGTGATTTATTAGTCAATTTTATTGGTGCGGACAAAGATGTCCTAATCAAAATCGATGACACTGGCGTTGGTGGCGGCGTTACGGATGAAATGATTGCAAGAGGCTACAATATTATTCCAATCAATTTCGGAGCCAAAGCCTCAAACTCAGATAAATATCCGAATCTCATTTCAGAAGCATGGTTTTACCTACAATCCATTATCGACCAAATTTCGATTGCTAATGATAAAGATTTATTAGTGGAGTTATCGAATCGTGAGTGGAAGATGGATAGCAAAGGGCGTAGGGGCGTTGAAAGTAAGGATGACTACAAAAAACGTGGCTTCCGCTCACCTGACCTTGCAGATGCTACTATTCTCTGTTTTTACACTCCACCTGCACCACCAAAAATTGAATATGGTGGAGTAATCGTTGGCTAGATATAACATTTTTGCTTCACGGATTTAACAAAATCTGCTCTTTTACCTCTGTTAAATTGCTTCATGGTTGCTTCATATATATTCAACTATATAAGTAAAGATTTAACATTATCGCTTTATTCATCTGCCACCCTGTATAAACGCATAATTTGCTACAAGGAAATATTTCATGTTCAATAAAATTAAGAGCTTATTCAATACAAAATCAAAATCAGCATTATATAATACTAGCTCTCATCCTGCTGGTTATTATCGTCAAATGCCACTTGCCTATAGTTTTTATAAGGGTAATAGCTATGACAATACCTACCCGTCAATCAAGGCGATTGTCAATAAATTTATCGTTATCAGACCGTACGCGATAGACGCTAATGGTAAGCCAATCAAAAACAATCCAAACGTCGTAAATGCATTATATCGTCCAAATAAGCAGATGTCTGCAACTGACTTCCGCGAAGCTCTAGCTGTAATGACGTTAGTCCATCCGAAAGTGTATTTGCTTTTGTGGCACTACGAAGGTAATACGGCTTATGCTGGCGGTGAAATCACAGAGAACAATTTCGCCGGTCTGACATTTCTAGAAGGCGTAAGTGAAGTTGTTAGTGGTGGTAAAAAATATTATCAATGCAGTGGTTCAACCTATTCGGAAAACGAAGTTATTGAAATCTATTCAGGCTATGATCCATACAATTTAAGTCGTGGCTATGCTCCAAGCAACGCCATTCAGAAATGGGCTAATGTTGACGATTATATTGCTGCCTATCAAGCAGGCTTCTTTGAGAATGGCGCTGTGCCAGCTGGTCAATTCATCGTTACAGCTAAAGACGGAGCGCAGTTTGAAGATATCGTTAGTAAAATGCAAAGCTCACATCGTGGAAGTGGTAGAAATAATAATGTTATCTATTCTCACCGTCCTATTGACCCCGCAACCGGAGCAGCTACATCTGCACAAATTGAATGGGTACCGTTTTCTCAATCAAATAAAGACATGTCGCTTGATTCAGTTTTTAAGCAGGCTAATGATAAGATTGATAGTGCTTTTGGTGTACCAGCTTCAATCCGTGGCGTGAACGATAATAATACTTACGCTTCAGTTCGTGTTGATGAGCAGATTTTTATCAAATATACTGTCGAGCCATTTGCAACCAAGATTTATTCTAGACTCACTCATGAACTTAATCGAGTTACCGGCGGTCTTGGTTATGCTATTACCTTTGACTTAGATATTCCTGGTATTGCCGATGAGGAAAAAATTGACGCCGAACGAAAAATGACCGAATTTAATCTAATCAATCAGGCAGTGATGAATGGCTACTCACTAGATTCAGTAGTTGATGCTTTTGGTCTATCCAAGGGCTATAAACTATTGAAGCAAGGCTATACAAAGCCGGTTATTGTGAATGATAAACCAGAAGTAGATGAGGGTGATGAAGTAGAAGACGCTCCTGATTCTACGCAGTCTAATGATGCGGATAAAAATAAATCTATTGATGTCAATCAAGAAAAACATCACGATCACTGTACCTGCAGTCATAAGGCTCATACCCCAACCAAACAGGAACAAAAATTTATCGATGACGTTTCGTCTGTTTTGAGAGACCAGATGAACCGTCAGATTGAACGAGCGATTGAGAATAATGAGCTTAATAAAGACGTAAGCGATATTGATGAGGAAGAAGCCAACAAAACTGCACAAGAAATTCTAGCGTTCATTGTTGCTTACATGCTAGTAAGGGGTCAAACAACCTACACAGAGGGTATTGCATTACTTAAAGCAAATAATATCCCAATCGACGCAACTTCTGAATTTATTGTATCAACTCTAACTCGTGCGGATTATCAAGCATACCTAGTAAATGTAGCTAAATCATATTCTAAAGAAACTGCAGAAAGTATTCGTAATGTTTTGGCTCAAGGTCAGGAAATGGGGCTAAATAAAGAAGAATTAGCCACTAGATTACGCGAGATTATGAACACCGATGAGTGGAGAGTGCAGAGGTTGGCACGCACCGAAGAACATCGTTCTGCTAATAAATCCAGCGTTGATGCGATGAGTCAACTAATGAATGAAACAGGTACTAAGATTTACAAGGTATGGCACACTGTTTCCGCAAATCCATGTGAGTTTTGTCAGGCTATGAATGGTAAAAGAGAACTCGTAACAGACTCATTTTTACCAAAAGGTGAAAACGTCGTTGGGACTGATGGTGGTATTTTTAATAATAACTTTGTAGATGTTGATGCGGCAGATCTACATCCAAATTGTCATTGTCGTGTTAAATATGAAGTGGAGAAGTGATGAAAATCAAATGTCCACACTGTGATAGATATCTGTTTGAAACAGACAACACATTGATTGTTCAAAACGTAAAATGTTCATATTGCAAGAAACGTTTTAATCTCAAGGTCGTAACACCCCAATCATCTGAATCGGAAATTAGATTAAAAGTGAATCAAAATTTTGGATCCGAACAGGTATAATTAGCTATACAAAAATTATACTTATCCTTTGGATGTCTTTTATTTTGACAATCCTTAAATGGGATAGGCATCTTTTCTTTGGCATCTTTTATTTTAACCTTTTTACCATGTCTAGACCTACATGTATCACAGCAACAATAGCTGGAAACATACAAATAATCTTGGTCGACTTCATTTTGTGCAAGCATAATTTGGCAGTAAGCTATGTTATTTTCAATACTAGTCTTTAATAATGATCTAGGATCTCTACCACAATCGTCCTCATACCCAGCTACTAATTTATTCATCATGGAAGCCATTTCAACCATCTTTAATGGTTCACTTGATAAAGTGTCTGGAAATTTTCTCATAATATCCCATATGATATCGCGAGGGGCTGGATCAATACCAAAAGATTTAAGCCTATCCTCGAATATCTTTTTTGCGAAATCAATAGTTACTCCAAAATTATACATCTGGCTAAAGCAATCAGCTGCAGCTACATCTTGAGGCTTTAATAAATCACTAGCGAATAATCTATTATTAGATCTTACGTAAAATTGATTGCCACACTCTGGACATTTTCTGCCACGGGTAGGTGGCTCATCAAAAATATGTCCACAATGTGGGCATGTATTAGTGTTACGGTTTTTATAATCACCATAAACAGTTGCTATTTCTCTTGGACTGTCTTCTATTGAATCAAAATCAAGCTCGTCATCCTTATTATTATCAATTTTGAATGCATTGATTGGTTCATTTACCTTATCAGTGATATTGGGTATTGCTTCATTTAATTTTGGGATTATTTTTTTATTATAAAAATCTTGTGCTTTTTTCTTAATTTCGTCGAGCAACATAATACCTCCATATGTTACTGCTTATTTTATCATATTCTTCTGCCACCCTATATCTTTACATAATCACTTTTGATGAAGCAGATGTCCATATGGATGCAGAATCGCAAATACTAAATTAACTCTAAGGAAAACATGACAATTAAACAGAAAATTGTTTCAGTTACTGGTAAGCTCTCTACCAAGAGTGTTGATGGTGAAAGAAGAATTGTCTTTGTTGCAAGTTCTAATAACGAAGATCGTCATTATGAGCATGTAGACGTAGCAAGTTTGCGCTTACCGTTAAAAGGTGGTGGAGATATTACTGTTTCAGCTATCCCAAGCGAAGGCGTAAGTGAAGTCATTGATATTCCTTTAATGTTGAACCACAGCGGTGATGTTCGTGATGTGATTGGCTCCATTCGTGCTGCTTACTTCTCGAATAATGAACTAACATTTGAAGCTGGTATTTCCAAACGAGAAATCGCACAAGAAATGCTCACACTGCTTGAAGAAGGTCATCTGTCTAATGCGTTCTCGATCACAATGATTGATTACGATTACAATATTGACTCCGAAACAATCAGTAAGGCTGAAGTGATTGAGGTCTCACTGGTCTATCGTGGATCCAACAAGGAAGCAAGATTACTTGCCATTAAATCTTTATTAGGAGACGAAATGAAGAAAAAACAAAACGATAATTTCGGCGATGCTAACGGTGATGGAAAAGACCACACGGTCGCTCCAGAAGCCCCAGAAGTTGAGACTTCTGAGACAACCGAAGCCCCAGAAACAGCTAACGAAACTTCCGCTGATAATTCAGAGGAAGAAACTACTAACGAATCAGAGAGTGAGGCTCCTCAAGAGGCACTCGAAACTAACAATAATGAAGAAAAGGAAGAAACTATGAATAAACAAATTGCTAAAGATGCAGTTGTGGAAAAAGGTGTCATGCCTAACCAGCCAGCCTCTGCGAATAACTACCTCAAAACAAAAGCTGCACTTGTAGACTTTAAGAATATCGTTCTTAAAAACCACCGTGGTTCTAATGAACAAATCATGCGTGAATGGAACGAAAACCTTAAATCTAAAGGTGTAACCGGTGATGCCATTATGCCATCCCAGATTGAAAATATCTTCTTCAAGGCTTGGGTCGATAATCCTGGTATTTTGGCAACTTTCCGTACAGTAGGAGTTAAAAGTGCTGCTGTTTACGCAATTGGTACTAGCGATACCGCTAATGGACATAAAAAAGGTGATGCAAAAGTTGACCAGTCTCTGACCAATGTTCGTCGTGATCTCAAAGGTCTTGGTATCTACAAAAAGCTTCCAATCGACTTACAGGATCTCTACGATGATGAAACTGGTGAATTACTTGCCTTCCGTGTTGAAGAATTAGCAGCACGCGTCGCTAACGCTATTGCCGTCGGTGCTTTAATCGGTCAAGGAACTGGTGATAAGGCTACCTTACAAGGTACTCGTGGTCTTTATCCAATGCTTTCCGACATCAATGCAACTAGTGGTTATGGTTCAAATGTTGCTACTAAAGTTACAGGTGAAACTGGAGAGGGTAGCTATGAATTGGCAGTCCGTGCCGTTGGCGCCGTCAAGGACGAGAAAAACGCCGGTAAAATCTTGGTTGTACCAACTGGATTTACTACTGAACTTAAATTAGCTAAAGGTTCTGACGGACACTTGATGTTCCCAGCAGGTTCTAACTTTGCTAATTTACTTGACGTAAAGCAGATCTTTGAAATTGACGAGCTTGTCGGTAAAGACGTTAAGGCTATTGCATACGCTAACCAAAGCTACGTTTTAATTGGTGAACCTACCGCAACCGTACGTACTGATTTTGATACCAATAAAAACCAAGACGTTATGCTTACTGAGCGTTATGTCGGTGGTTCTGCACAAGGCTACAAAACCGTTGCCGGCGCATTTGCACATGCTTAATTAACTAAACTAAGGAATAAAGGACGATCAGATGAATAATTACAAACCTGTGTTATCACAAGATGAAGTAGTCGCTCTGCTTGGTCGTCCTCTTTCTGAGGTTGAAGTTAAGAACTTTAATATTTATTTTGAAATCACTGATCTAAAACTAAAGGATTTACTTTGCTTATCTAGTCTTCCAAATCCAATTCCTGCTGACCTCAAAATACTTCTAGCTAAAATGTTTGGCAGTATTAAAGCGACACAGGATTTTGAACATAATAATGGAGTGGAATCAAAACGAGTAGAAGATTTTTCTATCAACTATACGGCTGACAAGAAAAATCCAATGAGTTTGGTTTTATCTAATGAAAGTGCAACGCTATTAAAGTACAGTCAATGTTCGAGCGGCATTATGCACGGAAAGACGATGTTATGACCGTGTTTGATATGTTTGTTGAGGTACCCTTTGAATATCTAACGATTAGCCGAGGTGAAGTATATGGCAACCGAATCATCGGTCAAAAAACTCTCCGAGGTATCGTTAAGATTAAAGAAGGCATGATTTCGCAAGGCAATCAAGAAATACGGAAATCCAACAACACCGTCCATGTACATCCAGAGGACTTTGTCGGTTTAACTTGTGAACAAATTATCGGCAACGGTATTCGCTATAACGATGCTGATTATTCGATTGTTGGTGTAACTGAAGGGCGTAATTTCGATACTAATGAAATTGAACACTTAACCTTAACGCTTGAAAGGGCTGAATATGCCGGTGATAATTAGAACTAACACGAAGCTTTTCGAGCGAGTCGAGCGAGAGAACTGGAGAAATGGTTTGCGTGCTATGGGCGATAGAATCCTGATGGATGCTGTTGCATTAGCCCCAGAATTGTCCGGTGAACTAAAAAGCGATGGACGAGTCGAAGTTGTATCTGATTCCGAAGTGCATATTAAGTTTGGAGACGCTAGGGTGCCATATGCCAGACGTCGCCACTTTGAGAATAAGAAAAATCCTCATACTAAGTATTATCTAAAGAAAGCTGGAGATAATGTCGCCGCTAAGCTTGGCTTCAAGGAGTTTCTGAAATGATTGTATTGTCATTACTTAAATTCCTCGAAGATAATAATCTAGGTAAAATTGATCAGGATTTATTCTGGGAGAAAATTGGCTTAGGTAAAAACGGCATCTATATTGCCAGCGTTGGAGCTTCTCAAGATAGGGGTATGCGTAATCGCCAAGACTATATTGTTTACTCCAGAGGCAAAACCGACATCGAGAGCTATCAGAAGCTCGAAAAAATAAGAAAGTTCCTAAATAACTCATACGATATCTGTACACTCCCATCTGTACCGCCAGTGTTTAGCCGGGAGTATCATAATGTAACTATTATGCCACCATCATCCATTACTAATGTAGGATTAGATACTAATGGACGAATGGTCTGGTCGTTTACTGGCACGATCTATTACTAATAACCATAAAGGAGAATATATATGGACGAAACACTCATGGCTGGTAAATGGGAAATGAGCATTGGAAATACCCTTATTCCAGCAAAATGTCTTGGCGATATTACGCCAAACTATGCTGAAGGTACAGTAGAAGCGAAAACTCAAGCCGGCACCCGTAAGCAACCATCCGGTAAAGCTGAAACAGCAGAATTAACCTTTACCGTTTATCTGCCAAACTTGGATTACCTAAAAGTCTTATGGGCAGACGCATATCAAAAACCTACTGCTGAAGCTCAAAAAACCGGTGCAATTGTATTCGGTAGTAACAACTGCAGTATGCGTAAAGCATTACCTATCAATATCCATCCAGTCTGCGAAAAAACTGACGATAATGATATTCACATTTTTGCAGGGCTTGTAAATATGACATTTAATCCGACACTATCTACGACAGACGCAGTATCTATTGAAGCAACCCTACAAATGCAACCAACAGATAATGGTTATTTCCGTGTTGGCACTGGTGATTTAGCTAAGCCATCAAAGTGGGATGTAACTGCGCAAAAGACCATTCCAGTTACTGAACGTTAATAAAGTCTTAATAACTAAAATAAGCTCTCATAAGGAGCTTATTTTTATAGATGCCATTTATGTTTTTTTGAGAAAGTGAAGTAAATTACAGGGATATAGGCAAAAATACCGCCAAATAAAAGCCACAAGATAATTGAATGCTCGATTGGATAAGTTTTAGGACTATTTTTCTTCTTATTTTTTTCGTTGTTTTGAATGACAGTCCATGCTCCAACGAATGTACCCATATCCATAATACCTCAATTATAACATATTTTCAGAAAAGCACAAGTTTTTATTGCCACCCTGTATAAACCCATAATATTAAACATAAAAAGGATTTTAATTACAATGTCAGTATCTATTTCAACATCAGTATATACAAAACAAATCACTGCCGAGATTGATGGTGTAGAATTCAAGGTTACACCAATGTCTTCAGCTCAAACATTATCTTATGTCGATTTATGCGACGAATTAAAAGAAGCGCGAAGCACCAATGATCCAACGAGAGTCAAAGAAGCTATTAGAAACTTGAACGATATTCTTTTTAGCGTGTTTGATAAGCCGGATGAAGCTCGCAAAGTGTTGGCAAAAGTGCCAATTGAAGGCGTTCTCGAGATCTATCAAAAGATTGTAGGTGAAAAACCTGATAATCAGGAGTAAATATGGCAAATCTGCTTGATTTAATGACTCCAGAAGACCGTGAAGCGGTGGAAGTAGCTTTTAAGAAGCGGATGTCTGGAGACAATACATTCCGCAAGGGTAAAGTATCTAGAGTAGCATATTTGCTTGCTGAACTCGGCATGCTTTATGGTTGGGAAGCGATCGTTGCAGCAAAACGTGGCTACATCGAAACTTTTGATGAGCATACAGGTAAAAAGCAGAAGATGCCATTATCAATGGAAGAGTTATCAGCCTTAGTGGATGCTGGGCAAAAGGTTAAACATAGTGATTATGTGAACTATGCAAGAATCGTTTGTGTCGGCACTGGCAGTGCTTTCAGTAAGAACCCTAACGAAACACTTCGTGATGGAATGAAACCATTTATTGATGGAGTAAGTAAATAATGAGTACCAGCAGTACCGTAGTTGGTGAAATCGAATATAAAGTCAAAATTGATACTAAGGATTTTAAGTCTGAGATTTCTCATGTCGAAAAAACAATGAAGACTGAACTTGGTTCTGCTGGTGATAAAAGTGGTAAAGATTCAGGTGAAAAAGCTAGCCATGGCTTTGGAGAGAAGTTCAAAAATGGTCTAAAAAACATTGGCAATGGCTTTTTGGCTGGCATGGGCGGATTTATGGGTCAAAAACTCATGTCCGGTTTTCAGTCAGCGTTTTCTAGTCTCACGAATATCTTTAAGTCATCAATCTCTGCGTTTAGCGACTATGAACAACTTACTGGTGGCGTAGAAACTTTATTCAAAGACTCTCAAAATCAAGTATTCCAGTATGCAGACAATGCTTATAAAACTGCTGGACTTTCGGCTAATCAATACATGGAAACCGTAACTGGTTTCTCAGCTTCACTACTTCAAGGCTTAAAAGGTGATACTGCTGCAGCGGCTAGATATGCAGACATGGCAGTAACAGATATGTCTGATAACGCCAATAAGATGGGTACTGATATGGGGTTAATTCAGACCGCTTATCAGGGTTTTGCCAAGCAAAACTACACTATGCTTGATAATCTTAAACTTGGCTATGGTGGTACAAAAACCGAGATGGAACGTCTGCTTAAAGATGCTGAAAAGCTACCACAAGCAATGGGTAAGAAATTCGATATCAGCAATTACCAAGATATCATTGAAGCGATCCATTTAGTTCAAGAAAATACCGGAATTGCTGGTACAACACAGAAAGAAGCTGCTGAAACTATCAGCGGAAGCTTAGGAATGCTCAAAGGTGCGTGGAGCAACCTTGTGGTTGGACTTGCTGATGATACTCAAGATTTTGGTAAGTTATTAAATAACGTTATTGAATCAGTCGAGGCAGTAGGTAAAAACTTATTACCAACAATTGAAGTTGCTTTGGGAGGTATGGTTCAACTTATTCAGGATGTCGCACCGCTTATCATTGCAGAAATTCCTAAACTAGTTAATCAGCTATTGCCACCAGTACTTGAAGCAATAATCAGCATTGCAATGTCGATCGTGGAGATATTACCGGGACTTATTGAGCAGCTATTTAATGCTTTAGTAGAGGTTTTGCCTAAGCTAATAGATGCAATAGTTACTATTTTACCTAGCTTGATAGATGCTATCACTAATTTGATTATTACTATTGTTACGAAACTTACGGAACCAGCGACACTCACAATGCTACTCAACGGAGCAGTAAAACTATTTATGGCAATTATTGAAGCATTACCACAAATCCTTACTGCCTTAACTAATGCGTTGCCACAGATAATTACAAATATAATCGCGTTCTTAATCGACCCAAATACAATTGCGCAATTATTATCAGCAGCGATAATCTTATTTATGGCGCTAGTACGCGCTGTCCCTATGATTTTTGGAGCATTGATTGCTGCTTTGGGCGGCTTATTTGCAGAGATCTGGAAGCGAGTGAGCGAAATGTTTAGCCAAGGTGGTGAAAAAATTGGACAAGCGTTTTCTAATGCATTTAAGACTGCAATCAATAACGTACTTGGAGTAGTGGAAAACACAGTTAATTTCTTTGTAGATATGATCAATGGCGTTATTGGGATTATCAATGCTATTCCAGGTGTTAATCTCGGTAAGCTAGATAGGCTTAAAATTCCACGTTTAGCATCTGGTGGAATCGTGCCAGCAACGGCTGGTGGTAAAATCATCATGGCAGGCGAAGCTGGTGAAGATGAATGGGTAGTGCCTGAATCCAAGATGGCGAATTTGATAGAAAAATTAGGTGCTGGTAATGGAAATGGCGGTGGTGAAACATTTAACTTTACATTTAACGGGGTTGTTGGTACCAAGAGCGAGTTGAGACAATGCGCCATTACTTTCCATGATGCTTATGAAGAAGTAAAGAAAGCGAGGATGGCGGCATGAGTTTAGCTCTTACAATCACAGATGATAATACGAGTATTACCTACACACTGTTGCCATCACCGTTTAATAAGAACCGAGAAATAGGTAAAAGTGAGGTTTTAGTCGCAAGTGGTGATATTTACACTGATTATGTCTATAAGAAATTTACATTTGAATACGAATGGAACTTCTTATCAGCTGAAGAATATGCCGTTCTAGAGGGCTTCTTCAATCGTCAATATGAACTACATAAATATCCTCGCATTTCTATTCCCGAACTCGGTGTTGATAATATGGTGGCAAGAATGGAGTTAAGCGACCAATCAATCGTCAATAATTGTGGAATGGTGGAGAATGTAAAAGTATCATTCAGGGAATCGACACAATTATGATTACTGTCTCAGATAAATTTCATCAACTAGCAGCAGCTTCAGTTAGACCACTAGATTGGGATGTGGCAATTTCGTTCACTAAGAAAAGGAATACTGGAATCAAGTGGTTTACACTTGATCAATCAATACTGGATGGCGCTGACCTTCTTGGTTCGAGTGATCAAAACCCAATTCAGTTATGGGATGCGTATGACTATATGTTTCTAAAAGAGCGTCTCATTTCCATGAATTTCTCACGTTCTGTGGAGTTTCCGTACAATATTCAGAGTTGTATTGCTGATTTTGAGTTAAATAATTACGATAAACGCTTCAGCTTCAGTGAAGACGGAAGTGCCTCGCCAATTGGAAAGTATATTCTTCCAAAACGTCCATGCCGGCTCTATATGGGTTTTAAGGGCGGTGGCTTAGCGCCAGTTTTTGTCGGACTTACTCAAGGCTTACCAACCTATGATGGAAATCTAGACGAAGTTGTAAGTTTTACTGCTATGGATTTTCTGAGTGAAATTGGCGAGATGAGCCTTAAAAATATGGTGATGATGCGAAATGTTCGCACCGACCAAGTTATTGCTACTATCTTAAACCAGTTTGGACTTGATTCCGCAATGTACAAATTATCAGCAGGACTCAACGTTATTCCATTTGTTTATTTTGCTTCTGGCAAAAACGCCGGCAATGCCTTAAAAGAATTAGTTCAAGCCGAAAACGGTGCGATGTGGCTTGATGAACAAGGTATTATCCGTTTTCAGCCAAGGACTTCGATTATCGGTAAGCAACCAGTAATGACATTTAATGCCACAACAATTATTAAAGCCACGCCAAGTCGCACCGACAGTATTGTAAATACTGTTAAAGTAAAAAGTGAAATCCGCGCCGTTCAGACATTTCAGTCTATTTTCACAATGGATAACTCAAATGGATATTCTGGTGAATCTAAAGAAGATGCCTACCGATTACCAGCCAACAGCACTAAAGATGTATGGATTTCATTTGATGATCCAATCTGGCAATGTTCTGCTAATCCATTATTAAAAGGCAGTTCCGATAACTCAAATTTTACAGCGGTAGATTTATCTGGTAAATCAGTGTCCGAGAAAATCTCGGCTACTGGCACATTATTTGCTGATTCGATGAAACTTACATTCACTAATACAAATAATTTCCCAGTATCTGTGAACTTCTTACAGATTTTTGGCGAGCCAGCCAAACAGGTTTCAGGGAGTCCGATAGAATATGAAGCTCATGATAGCGAATCTGTCGAGAAATATGGCGTTCAGGCTCTAGAGATTAACGACAATGATTGTTTCGGTAATTACAAGAATATTGACGGCTACGCCACAGACATCCTCAAGAAATATGCCAATTATTCACCAATTTTGAAATTAGAAGTTAAAGGTAATCCGGCACTTCAGCTTCAGGATATTGTGTCGGTAGATTTTAAGGAATTTGTTGGAAACTATCAAATTATAGGCATTGAAATGTCGCTTGGTGGTTCACAATTAAAAACCACTCTAACACTCAAGAAAACCACAGTTGTTTCACCATTCATCTTAGATCAATCAGTATTGGATAGCACAGACGTATTGGGGTAAAAGGGAGAGAATATGACAATTGAAAAAACAGTAAAATATTCAGGCAATGTAGTTACGTCATCCAATGACGGTAAAATGATCATAGATCAGACAGCGGGGGAAATCATTGTGAGAGATGGCAATAATGTTAGACGCTACTATCTTGGCTCTGAAAAATCGCCAACAGGGTTCGGTCAATATATATCCAAACCAAACGTTGATGTGATCACGGAGCTTAATCAATAATGACTCAACCTAGAAATTTTTTGATGAGTAGCGATTATCCTATACCGATACTCGCTCTCAAATTATCTACTACCATAAACGTGCCAGTTGGTCAGTATTGGAACGAGAATAAAAAAATAGTGCCACACAATCTTCCATTTACCCCTCTCATTATTGGGCAATGGTCTACTAATGCTAATTTTAATCCAGCTTTTGACTTATCGACTCAAATCCCTATTTTTTATGGTAGTAGTCAACCACCGTTCGTAGTTGATATAGGAGCGGATGATCATAATATCTACATAAATTGTTCACATAATAATTCATTTGAGACTGTTTTTTATTTTAGGCTGACTGGATTCGTTCCGCCAGATTATGAAGGTGAAGTAGATAATGTAGATGATATTACTAATTTCAGGCTTAATTCTGATTTTAATTATCCTAAAATCCTAGAGCAAAGAAAAATAACAGTCGAAGCTAATACTGATTCAATTATTAACCATAATCTTGGATATATTCCTCAAGCTAGACTTTGGAAGATCGGTCAAGTTGGCAACTACTCACAAGGTTACCATAACTGTGTTATGCCACAGGCTACTACAAGATCTACTAATAACGATGGTTATTTGGGTGCATTAGTTAATGACAAGCAATATATTATCTATAATAAATCAAATAGTTCATCAAGAGAGACTTTTTATTACCATATATACGGAGATGAAATATGACGGTAGCGAGAATATCTAATTTTTTGCAGAATAGTGATTTTACGGCTCAAAAGCAGAAGAATAAGATTTATTTTGAACTCAATATTCCAGCAGGAAGCTATAAGACCGGCGATTCGTGGCACGTAGACAAAGATTCTCCAAACGGTGTATTTTTTGAAAATGTTGTAATGAAAACAAATCTTGAGCAAAATTATCTACCAACAAACTACACTATAATTTTGCCAAATCATGAAGCGGATATTTTTGTAAGCGTTCATAGGCTAGATATCAACCATTATAGGCTTTTCGCAGTGTTCCAAAGACTTATGACGCCAGAAAATTCAAATCCATATGCACAAATACCTAATATCAACATACAGGCATGGCTTAATTTATCCATATCGCCGTTTTAGCCATTCTAAGACGTTTTGAGAAGTTTTTCTTATTAGATGATAAAACTATCGTCTAAATTAAAATAACCCCTTTATCGTTTATGATAGAGGGGTAGTTTTTTGAGGTAAACTAAGATTTTTATTTTTTCTTCTTCAAAAGCTTAAAAATTAGTAAAATCTGTGAACCCAAGGTTGCCAAGATACTAGCAAGAGCCGTACCGAAGGCTGTCATATTCTTATCGTTTAAGCTCATAATAGCAAGCACAACTTGTGGCGTGATAGCAGAGCCTAAAAGCAAGAAATCTCCAACTAAATATGCAATAATCTTAGTTTTGTTACTAAACTCAAAACCCGAGCCAGCCTCTGTGATAGCTTCAGTTGAAGCGTTGGCTAACCTCATGTATTCTTCGTTGATTTTATTGATTTGCTCATCAGTGAGTGTAGGTTTCATAGGTTCTGTCTCCTTTTCTTCAACTTTATGCTCATCCTTGTTAATGTTTTCCGTTTTGTTCTCTTCCATTTGTTCCTCCTTTTCTTGTGGATTTTCCTTAGGTGTTTCTGGCACTGGTTCTGACTTGGGTGGCTCAACTGGTTGTTCCGGTTGCTTTGGTGGTTCCTGTGATGTCTCAGCAGGTTTTTCAACAGGTTTGCCAACTCCTTTATCTACGAGAGACTGAATAGCGTCCCAGCTATAACCAGCCGCGACTAAACGTCTCTTTCTTTCTTCGCCATCACCCCATTTCTTTTGCCATATTTCTGCTGCAATTTCCTCATTAGATTTTAATTGTGGTGGGTTGACCCACTCGACAACTCTGGTAGTGTTCATCGTTTCAGTCCAACCTGCATAGGCAACACTGTAAATGCGAGAGACAGTATCAATAGTAGTGTTTAACTCACCTTCAAAATAATCGAAATAGGGTTTATGTTGATATGGAGAAGTCCAAATCTGGATGCGATTGCCAGTACGCTTAGCAACAGCAACATGTCCATAGTTCTTATAACCGCCAGTCCACCAAATAGGGACAAAGCATCCATCTGGAAGATTACGGTCTTGATGCTTAGTATTATTCCAGCTCCATGCAATTTGAGCAGACTCTGCGAATGGAGCAACGTTAAAGGTTTTTTGGACGACAGCCAGACACCATAAGAACCAATCTGTCAGAGGCTTGCCTTTGTAATAAACTACTAACTTTTTATCATCTAGGTTAGGGTATAGTGTTTGCTTCCAGCTCATTTTAATTCCTTAAACATTAAGATTATAAATAATGCCCCAATAACGAGATATGATATCAATGCTTGGATAAAATATCCCTTTAAGGTTATAAATAACCAGAATAAGATGTTAAATAACATTATTCCTCCCCAAGTTAAAACTGATAACCAATTCGTCTTTTTCATCGATGCGCTCCATCAATAATCACGAATTTAAGGATTGCCCCGAGAACTGCTGTAATAATCGCCCAGACGATTTTAGCTTGATTTTCTTCAAGTTTATGAAGACGACTAGATCGGTCTGCAGCTCGTTCTTCTAGGACTGTAACTCGTTGAGAAATGACATTATATGTATCAACTTTATGATTTACCTCATTTACAAGATCCCCGATATTTTTAATATCTGCTTCCATCTTGCCTAGCTTCTGATATAGGGCTGAATCGTTATTCATATGAATATAGCGTAAGCGATTATAGGGTGGCAATGGTATGATTCAAGCATTTAATTTTTCATCTGAAGAAACAATTGCTGGGAAATGGGTGGACGGTAAAACTATTTACAAAAAGACCATCAGCTACGGCAACCTACCGAATAACAGCACTAAAAGAGTTGCCCATGGCATCTCTAAACTAGATAGAATTATTAAAGTTGAGCAATCTGTAACGAATGCGCCTTGGGATGAAAAAGGTGCAATATTCCTAAGCTCTACCAGTGCAGCACCGTTCAACTTCTACTTATCAAACACAGAGGTGGTAGTAATTACTAAAGACGACAGGTCTAAGGCTACGGCATATTTTACTCTGTATTACACAAAAATTAGCTGATGGATTTAGTCGCCAATAGCCAGCCAATCATATTTTGCGTTGACATTATTATGGTAGTTTGTTCTTAAAGTAATAACTGCTTGAGTATTGCTGATAGAACGTATCGTCGCAACATAAATTTCACCATACAAACTAGCGCCGTTTTGCGCTACTGAGCGTGGAATAACCATAACTGCTGGAGCATTATTAAAGGGATGCGGGAAGGTTATTGTCGTTGTCGTTGGTGTTCCGGATGGGCAAAATGTTCCGTTATTAGTTCCATATTGGATATTTTTATCAATCAATGACGACCAATTAAGTTTTCGTGCTTGAATCATACCATTGCCACCCTGTTAAATTGCATAATCATGAATATGATAAACAAACTTATTCTTGATCGAGTTGCGATTTGGAAACCAAAACTAAATGATGAGTTTTCCGTTCGTCAATCACCGGCTGGACGAACTTATTTTGAGCATAATATTGCAAAAACTACTCAAACTCCGACATATCGTTACGCTAAAAATTACACCATTGGAGACAAAAATGTCGTCAAGTTCTGTTTAATGATTTTGACAACTTCAGAGTCCGAAAAGACTATTGAAAGCTTCTTGGATAATGTCGCTAAACAGATTGATATTGCCTCGGCTCAGCGAGTTGTGATGACCGCGACCGATACTAGCTTTGAATACACAGATTTTTATTTTAATCAGGAGACAAAATAATGGCAGTAACTTTACCATATCCTAATATGGATTTTACACCACTCGATGTTTTAACCGCTGCAGAGATGGATCAGATGGTCGCTAACGACAAGTACTTAGCTGATTTTTGTGCTGGTTTAGCAGACGGAACCAATATTGGCAATGGTATGATTCCATTGTCTAAATTAAATAACAAATATACCACTGATGAACAAATTATAGGCAAATGGGAAGATGGTAAAACTATATATCGTAAAGTAATTAAGGGCACTGGATATATTCCTGCTTCTACAAAATTCGCTGAGGCAAATGTCGTTAATACGGTTGTTTTTGCTCACTGTGAAGCTTTGTCTGATTATGATGAATGGCGTCCAATTCCATGGCTTTATGGAAATAGTGCTAATAGTGTTGATGGAGCATGGCATAGTGGCTTCTCTATTCGTCCGAAACTTGGTGATATTGCGTTTCAAGTCGGTTCGGCTATTGGTAAAACTAAAAAGTGGCACGTAATTGTAGAATACACGAAAGCATAATAAAACGTGGAATTTTTAAGTATTTATAAGGTGTTTTTTGTTGAGAAAAATTGATAAAACCCCTTGACTTTATACGCCATGCGGTGTATAATTAAGATAGTGGTAAAGACATTGGCACATTAAAAAATGGTAGAAAGGAGGAAGCTATGAGTATTTCATTCAAAATCTCTCGATTAAGACTTGAAATAAAAATTACTCTCGCCGGTCGAAGACGAAAGTAATCTAACATAACAATTCCATTCTAGCAAGACATAACTGAATAGTCAAGTCTTTACCACTATTAGGAGAAAGCATGAATAATGACATTGAATTTATTACCATCCCAAAAACTGAATACAATGAACTAAAAGATAAAGCTGATAAATGGGATGAATATACGTCTAAATTAGTCAAAAATCTGCCAAATAAGAGCCTTAGTGCTAAGCAACGTTCTGAAGCAGCCAGAAGAGCTGTACAGGCTCGTTGGGCTAAAATAAAGGATTGACATATTGTGTAATTTTTATTACACTCAAGGAAATTGATGTAATGGAGTTTGAGCCTCCTCGTTTTAATGACGAGGGGGCTTTCTCATGGAATAGCCTCACAATCATAAGCGAGGTAAAATGTCGACTAATAACTACTACGTTAGGATGGATAAGAGGACGCTCTCCACCGTTTTTAATGGTGATTTAGTAGCGTGGAGTTGGTATTACTCGCTAAAAGATTATATATCACGATTTAAGCCAGATAAATATGGATACGCAAGGATCTCTAATCGTGTCATACTACAAGATTTTGGACTTGATCGGTTCCAATTTTACAGATTAAATCATAAACTTGCAGACTTAGGTTTAATAGCAATTGATGATGTTAAACGGGGTCAGAGGGTCTTTTCGGGGATAAAAATACTTAAAATAATATAAATTAAATTGCAAAAAATATGGAGGTAGCTGAAGAAGCATACCTCTCTTTGTTTGTCAATTTTTACCTGTGGAAAACTATGCAAAATCTGTGGAAAAGATGTGGAAAAATACCCCATTTTTTGTGGATAAGTCTGTGGAAAAGTACCATGAAGTGTGCGAAATCCGCACACTTCCCGACCTCTGTTAAGTGTGCGAAATCCGCACACCCATATAACCATATATACCAATAGTAATAGGCTTAACTAAAAAAATAATTTAATTTTAATTTAGACACGAAAAGCTTCCCAAGCTCTTGCTTGGTGATTAGCCGAGCTTGGGGCTTTTCTTTTAATAAGGAAGAATATGAAAAACTTAAAATCAATAGATAAGCAAATTGATGAATATTTGAATTACTGCGAGAACGTTCGTCGCATGAGTGAACAAACTCTTCACAGCAAAAGATGGATTTGTAGGGAGTTCCTCAAAACAATTAAGATTGATAGCCTTAGTGAATTATCAAACAAGCACATCAATGAATGGATAGCGGAACAAACTGCTCGTGGATGTTCTGGCAGAACAATCAATAGCAGACTAGTCAATTTAGTCGCCATGCTTCGATATTTTCAAGATATGGGGGTATCATTTCCAAAATTGAAACTACGATTGATTATTAAATGTAAGGAACAACCACCTCGTAGGGTTTACTACACTAGAGAGCAGATTGAGCAAGTATTAAGATATGCTGATCATTTAGAGTGGCTACTAATAAAGCTTTGCTTTGATTGCGGACTTAGAATTTCTGAATTACGCAATCTTCGGCTCATGAACCTTAATGGAAGAATGGTAACGTTTATTGGTAAAGGATCGAAAGCACGTGAATCATATATGAGCGAAGAAGCAAGAAGTCGGTTAGACGATTGGATTCAAAGAAACCGAATAAGCGATTTTATCTGGGTAAGAACACCCGGAAAAAATGAACCGATGTCGGTTGAAGATATCCGCTATCTAATGAAAAAACCATTTTACCAAGCCGGATTCAAAAACTTCTATCCGCATGCGTTACGCCACTCTTTTGCAACTGATATTCAAAAACATGGTGCTTCACTAATGGAGACTAAAGAAATGTTGGGACACGCAAGGATTGAAACTACAGAACGATACGTTCATGGTCTAGAAGGACATTTAGAGTATTTCTTTGATAAATATAAATTTACTACAGCGTAATAAGAGATGATATTGGTCATGCAGATTAGTGGGGATTGTGGAAAACTATCTGCATGACTATAATATCGTTATTGACAAAATGATGAATTTTCGCTACACTAAAAATATCTTAGCGAAGTTATCAAGACATGCTAAACTCTTTAACACTTAAAAAATAGAAACCGTGGTAATTTACTATCATGGAAAATTTTTAGGTGTTATAATCATTACCATGACAGAGCAAAACAAGAAAGTCGTTTCCGATTACAACGGCTATGATTACAAAAAAATCTTCTGGGAAGATGCAGACCGTAAATACGAAGACATGGCAGATCGTCTCGCCATCCGTAGACTCCTCCCAGCCAAAATGGATACTTTCGTTGACATCGCTGGTGGTTACGGCCGTCTCGCTAAAGAATATCTTGATCGCGCCAAAGTTGCCACTCTCTTTGATTATTCGCAGACTGAGCTAGACCAGGCCAAGGAAGAATTTGGTGACCGCATTCGTACTGTTCAGGGTGACATCTATCACACTCCATTCAAGGATGATGAATTTTCTGCACTCTTGATGGTTCGCGCAACTCACCACTTTGCAGATCTCCCAGCCGTCATCAAGGAACTTCACCGTATTCTTGAGCCGGGTGGTGTTGCCGTGATTGAGGTCGCCAACAAGCGCACTCTTCCAAAAATGTTCCGCTACTGGTTTAAAAAATCTAAGGTCAACCCATTCGACAAGAAGCCTTCCAATCTTAAAAACATTGATAAAGATGGTTTTTACAATTACCACCCAGCCTATGTCGAAGATCTCTTTAGAAAATCCGGTTTCGAAATTGATAATATTCTTTCAGTTTCAAACTTCAGGAGTCAAACCATGAAGAAAATCTTTAAAACCAAAGCCCTTGTTGCTCTTGAGAAAAAACTTCAGAAGCCTCTTGCCAGTCTTCGCTTTGCTCCAAGTATCTACTATCGCCTAATCAAAAAATAATCGATGAAACTATTCCGACTCAGTACCTACCGTCTTTTTCGCCCTGATTTTTTCGCACACCACAAAAAAGCCTCTGATCCGTTCAAGGTCATGGTTATGTCGGATCTTCATTTTAGTTATCAAGTTACAAACCAGAAGCTCCAGGCCATCATCAAGCAGGTCAAAACCCTCGCCCCAGATTATATTCTTATGCCAGGCGACCTCATCGATACCCTAGATATGGTTGATAAAAATTCTGAACGTCAGCGCCTCCTCAATTTTCTCAAAAAGCTCGGCCAGCAAGCTAAGGTGATTCTCAGTGTCGGCAACCACGATATGTATCGCAAGCCAACCGAGGGTCAGACTGGTTGGCAATACGAAGTTGCGTCAAAACTTTTTGACGAAATCCGCGCTCTCGATAATGTGTTTCTCCTAGATAATCAGGTCTATGAAGATGAAAATATCTATTGTCTTGGTTATACCCAGTCACCAAAGTATTATCGTGCAGACAAGGGAATCGTCGAGGACATGCCGGTTCTGCTCTCTGAACTCGAATCTCTCCCAGAAAAATATTTGACACATCTTCCTGAAAAGAAGCTTAAATTTGCTCTCATTCACTCACCAGTCTATCTCAATCAGCCTGAGGTAAAATATCTTCTTCGTGAATTCGATTACTTTGTCTCCGGCCATATGCACAATGGAGTCATGCCGCCAGTCCTTGATGAATTAATCAATAGCTCTCGCGGCCTCATCTCGCCAACCAAAAAATGGGCCCCGGAAAATTCCAGGAATACCCTCAGGACCTATGCTGATAAACTACTAGTAGTTGGCGCTCTCACCACTTTTCATGAATGTATCAAGCCATTCAATAAACTTAACGCCTTCTTTCCGTCCTATATGGCGCTCATGGAATTCACCGATAAAAAAACTTACGCTAGAAAACCCTACATCAAGCACACCTATAAAAATTGGTAAAATAGTAAACAAAAAAGATGATTAAGGCAATCATCTTTTTTGCGGAAAAATAAATGCAATTTGGTAGCGCCAGTAGGGTTCGAACCTACGACCTTGAGCTTAGAAGTCTCCTGCTCTATCCAGCTGAGCTATGGCGCCAAGTATCTCTTTAACTATACCACAAAAAATTATTCGTGCTATATTATTTATAACTAACAAGGTGTCATATTATGATTAGCAAAGAGCAGGTTGAGAAAATCGAAAAGATCAAGAAGGAAATTAATGTCCTTAAAAAAGACAATCTAGCTCTAGAAAAGCAACGCAACGACCTCTCTAAATTCAAAAGAATTGACGGAATCGGCGGAATCACCTTATTCCAGAATAGAGTTGTTGGATCCGGCCGAACCTTAAGTCTTGACTCTGAAATCTCTGCAAAAGTTGAAACCAGTGGTCAAGTATCCTACTCTGTAGAGAGTAGTGGTGGCGGATCTCGTCCTACTCTAACTAGAATCGTGCTTGGCGCAGCAGTAGCGGGCCCCTTAGGTGCTGTCGTCGGTGGTGCAGCACAAAAGAAAAAGAAGATTAAATCTACGACTGTTCAGCATGACGACCGCGTACTTAGAATTATTATATCAAGCGACGAGGGAATTATTGATGCCAACATTAATCCAAACTTAGAATCTCGCGCAAGAGAATTTGTTCGCAATGTCTTAAATGCAAAGACGGATTATCCTAAACTAAAAAAGGAATTGGAAAAAGAAAAGAAAAGACTAGACAAAGAGATAGAAGAATTAAGAACTAATAGTCCGATAGACAAAAAAGAAAAAGAGCTGGAAGCTTTATTAGCTGAAATGAGTGATGATGATAGGCGTACTCTTAAAAAGATAGAAAAGGAAACAAAGCTATATTTCTTTGTAAGTATATTATCTATAGTTTTATTTTGGTTTCCGATTGGCCCTACTATTCTCTCTATGCTTTCCGTTATTGAATCCAAGAAGAATCAGAAATATGGTCTGTATGAGAAGAAAATAAAATTAACGAAGAGGCTGGGTATTGTCGGCACTATCCTGAGTACCATAACTTTTTTGGCTATAGTTTTATATAACCCAAATAAGAATTTCGACATCAATGGGCAGAAAATTGAGCTTGTTTGTAAAAACAGTGTATGTACAAGTCTAGATAACTATGGTGATAGCAATGCAACTAGATTGCTTGCAGAAATTGGCGTTCGAAAAATCGACAAAATAGAAAAATCAACTAGCAGTGTGATTGCAAATGTCTATGATAATAGTACCTCAGAGGAAGGGGTAAAGGTTTTGATTCGATATGCGGACTCCAATTTTAGCAAAGTTACCAAAATCGCAAGTGGTGAGGCAGGTAATGTCGTATATTATTCCAGCGATCCAGTCGCACAGATCGTACCTTTTCCATCGTTAGATAAAATCACTGAAGAAAAAGCAAAAGCTGAAGAAGAAAAAAGAAAAGCAGCTGAAGAGGAAGCAAAACGCCAGGCTGCGGAAGAAGCAAGACTGAAAGCTGAAAGGGAAGCTAAGGCAGCCGAAGATGCTAGATATCCATCCGAAGGAGGTACTCGTGAAGTGTGTGACCAGGCCTTTCATAAAATGTATCCATATCGCGGCTCAAAAGTACATTCAATCCTCGGCGTTCACGTCATTGGCAGAAGCGGCACAAATAAGATGGTTTATAAAGTTGATGTTACCGTTCAAAACGCTTTCGGTGCAGAGTATGGCGCCGTCATGGAATGCGTAGTCTCTAGGGATGCTGGTTCAAATATAATTAGAGTAGATAGTTTAATCTTATATTAAATCAAGTGTGATCATCATAGGAAATAGCAAAGTATTAAGTATAAACTTTGAATATATTTGATCATCGCATATTTTAATCTAAGCATATTACATGCTGTAGACTTATCGCTTATTGTCATTATGATATAATGCAACAAATGATTAAATACGATTCAGAAAGAAAAACAGTCTTTGGTCCATCTGACCTTAAATTAGAGGGATCTCCATCAAAATGTTTATTTATTTTTGACGATGAAATCTGGGAGGATCTTATACTAACGGATCAAAATCTGGAAACATTTCCTGTAACAAATGTCTTTGGTCGTCAGTTTAATACGTATCGTTATATTGATGTTAATGGAGAAAAGATTCTTCTAGTCTATCCAACCATGGGCGCCGCGGGTGCTGTATGTGATATGGAATTATTGATTGCGAGTGGAATTAATAAGATTGTAGCATTTGGTACATGCGGGAGACTTGATAAGAATATTGCTCAAAATACTATAATTCTCCCTACTGCCGCATATCGCGAGGAGGGTACTAGCTACCACTACTTACCAGAAAGCGATGAGGTTGAAGTTGATAGTGATGCCTTTAAAATTTGCAATGATATTTTTAATAAAAATGGTTTTACAACTGTCTCTGGAAAAATCTGGACAACCGACGCGGTATATCGTGAGACTCCTGGAAAAGTTGCATTAATGAAATCGCGTGGGTGTGTAGGTGTCGAAATGGAGTTGTCAGCGCTGCTAGCCCTAGCAAAATATCGCAATATTAAATTTACCGAGTTTCTTATTGGTGATGATGCAGTGGACGGTAATGCTGTTGACTCAATTAATCGCAGAAACGAAGATATATTGAAATCAGCAATCGAAATCTTAAATCAAATTTAAAATAAAAAAGAGCCATCCGGCTCAAATTCATAAAATGGTGATCTCTGCGGGAGTCGAACCCGCGTTGACGGGATGAAAACCCGTTGTAC
>ERZ773055.20-NODE-20-length-122085-cov-7.569507_pt1 | contig 122085 bp, 100 predicted proteins | sample MGYA00580515_ERZ773055 | MGnify/ENA primary metagenome ERZ773055 (study PRJEB29015, sample SAMEA2737993) | human oral metagenome | biome: human oral; feature: human-associated habitat; material: dental | place: China | collected 2064 ...
GCATCAAAGTCTTATTTCAGTCTTTCGCCCTTCGTATCCCGGTGGCCGCGCCGTAACATGAAAGCCGAGCAGGGTTTTCCCTCTCCCGACTCTCTCTAATCTTCTACCTTCTGTCTTCGTCGAAGTCTTCTATCTGCATCAAAGTCTTATTTCAGTCTTTCGCCCTTCGTATCCCGGTGGCCGCGCCGTATCTTCTCTGGATTGACCTTCTTCCCGTTGAACACGAACTCTTCCATCGGCGGCAAAAGCAGCGCGCGCTGCACAAAATCGCTGTCGCCAAAGCGCATACCGCGCACGCCGCGCGCGTTCTTCTTCATTCGCGGTGCTTCTTCGACGTTAAAGCGGAGCGCAAAATCCCCCTCACTGAGTAGCAACGCATCCTGCCGACCTTTGCCGAGCGCGAGAACTGCCACGAGGCTGTCCGTATCGCCGAGTTTGGTCGCAACCACAGTCTTATTCGCGGTCTCGAATTCCGCGCCGTCAACGAGTTTTACATAGCCCTCGCGGCTCACAAAGAACAGCGTGGTCGCGCGGAGACTCCCCGCCGCCGCGACCAGCAGAATTTCTTCCTTGCGCCCGTCGAAGCGACTCACATTGTCAATCGGCACGCCCTTGTCCTTTAACTTTCCGGCCGGAAGCTCGCGCACCTTGACCTGATGCAGAACCCCCGCACTGGTATAGAGCTGTATCCTGCCGCTCGTCATCATCGGGATAACCGCGCGGTACTCGCTCTCGATCTGCTCCCGATTCTTCTCATAGCTCGCAACATCCAGAAGTTTTGCGTAACCGAAGCGATCCAGGAGGAAGATGACCTGCTCATCCTCCGGTGCTTTCTCTTCGACCACAGCCTCCTTGCTGTTCTCGAGTGCGGTGCGGCGCGGCACGGCATACTCTTTTTTGATTGCCTCGAGATCTTTGATGAGAAGCTTGTCGAGCTTCGCGCGGCTCGCGAGATACCCCTCGTAGGTCTCAATCTTCTTCAAGGTCTCCGCGTGCTCTTTTTCGAGCGCCAGAATCTCAAGGCCGATCAGTTTATAGAGACGCATGTCAAGAATTGCCTGTGCCTGGCGCTCCGTGAAATGAAGCTTCGTCGCGTCGCGGAGAAAACTCGGGTCCTTGAAATAGATGCGGCTCGCATCACCCGCCGTGAGGCAGGCCTTCGCGTCCTCCAGTTTCTTGGCCCCGCGGAGTATCGCAATAATCAGGTCAATGCAATCGCAGGCGGCAATCAGTCCCTCCTGCACCTCCTGCTTTAAGCGCTCCTTTTCGAGTAAGGTCGCATACTTCTTCTCGGCGTTCTCATACTGAAACGCGAGGTAGTGCTTTAAGATGCCCTTTAAGTCGAGTGTCTCCGGTTTGCCGTCCGCAATCGCGAGCATGTTAACACCGAAGCTGTCCTCGAGCTTGGTCTTCTTATAGAGCATGTTCTTGACGCGCTCCAGATCTGCGTCGCGGCGAAGCTCCAGAACAATGCGGACGCCCTCCTTGGAACTCTGGTTCGAGATATCGACGACCTCCGGGAGCTTTTTGCTCTCCACAAGTGCCGCTACATCCGTTAGAAATTTATCGATACCTGCGCCGACCATGGTATAGGGAATCTCGGTGATGACCAGCTTGTCGCGGTCGCTCCGCTTCTGCCCGAGCTCCACCTCAATGCGACCGCGCAGCTTGATTTTGCCGACACCGGTCCTGTAAATCAGCGGGAGCTCGCTCTGATTGGCGACAAGGCCGCCGGTCGGAAAGTCCGGCCCCTTTAAGAGGCCGAGCAGCTTCTCGTATTTGATCTCCGGATTTTTGATGTAGGCGATGCAGGCGTCGCAGACCTCCCCCAGGTTATGCGGCGGAATCGAGGTCGACATACCGACCGCAATGCCTTCCGCGCCGTTCACGAGGAGGTTCGGAATGCGCACCGGCAAAACCTCCGGCTCTTTTTCGGTCTCGTCGTAGTTCGAGACAAAGCGGACGGTCTTATCGAGGTCGCGGAGATAGACTTCCTCCGCAAACTTCTGGAGCTTCGCCTCGGTGTAACGCATGGCCGCAGCGCCGTCTCCCTCGATCGAGCCGAAGTTGCCGTGGCCGTCGACCAGCGGCATGCCGCGCTTAAAGGGCTGGCTCATCACAACCAGCGTCTCGTAAATCGAGCTGTCGCCGTGCGGGTGATATTTACCCATCGTGTCACCGACAATACGCGCGGACTTCCGGTGCGGCTTGTCGTGACTTAAGTGCAGTTCGCTCATATCGTAGAGCACGCGCCGCTGCACCGGCTTTAAGCCGTCCCGCGCGTCGGGAATCGCGCGGGCGGTGATCACACTCATCGAATAGTCGAGATAGCTCTTCTGCATCTCCTCCGAGTATTCGGTTCGAAGAATTTTCTCTGCCATGGTATTCCTCTCTCGCCTTTATGCGTCGATTTCCGCTTCGTCCGCGTGGTCGTGGATAAAGTCGCGCCGCGGTCCCACATTGCTGCCCATTAAAAGCGCCGTAACCTCGCTTGCGAGGCGCGCGTCCTCAATCTCAACCCGCTTTAACATGCGCTGTTCCGGGTTCAGCGTGGTCTCCCAGAGCTGCTCCGGGTTCATCTCGCCGAGACCCTTGTAACGCTGCAGCGTGAAGCTCCCCTCTTTGTGCTTTGCCTTGAATTTCTCGAGCGCCTTGTCGTCGTAAATGTAGACGCCGTCCTTATTCTTGCCGCGCGTCGGAACTGCCTTATAGAGCGGCGGCATTGCAATGTATACATGCCCGTCGTAGATGAGTTCCGGCATGAAGCGGTAGAGGAAGGTTAAGAGCAGGGTGTCGATGTGGCTGCCGTCGACATCGGCATCCGTCATCAGAATAATCTTGTCGTAGCGGAGCTTCGTGATGTCAAAGTCGTTGCCGTAGCCCTCCGAAAAGCCGCAGCCGAAGCTATTGATCATGGTCTTGATCTCCGCGTTCGCAAGTACCTTGTCAATCGAAGCCTTTTCGACATTCAGAATCTTACCGCGTATCGGGAGTATCGCCTGATACATGCGGTTTCGCGCGGTCTTTGCGGAGCCGCCTGCGGAATCTCCCTCGACAATGAAAATCTCACATTTCGCGGGATCCCGGGACTCGCAGTTCGCGAGTTTTCCGTTCGAATCGAAGGAGAAGCGCGGCTTTGCAAGAAGGTTGGTTCTCGCCTTCTCCTCGGCCCGCCGTATCTTTGCCGACTTTTCGGCGCAGGCAATGATCGCGCGAACCGTCTCCAGGTCGCGGTCAAAGTAGCGCGTGAGCTCATCGCCCGCAATCGTGGAGACTGCCTTCGTCGCATCCGCGCTCGCGAGCTTGGTCTTGGTCTGTCCCTCAAAAATCGGATCCGGATGCTTGATGGCGACAATGGCCGTCATGCCGTTTCGCGTGTCCGCACCGGTGAAATTTGCGTCCTTCTCTTTTAAAAATCCGAGTTCGCGCGCGTAGCCGTTGATGAGCTGCGTAAAACGCGTCTTAAAGCCCTGTAAGTGCGTGCCGCCCTCGGCCGTGTAGATGCTGTTGCAGAAGCCGAGCAGCTTCTCCTCAAAAGCATCCACAAACTGGATTGCGCACTCAAGTTCAATGTCCTCGAAGCGCCCCTTGATGTAAATCGGCTCGTGGACCGCTGTCTGCCCCTCGTTCAGCGCGCGGACATAGGCAATGAGCCCCTCGGGCTCGCGGAACACTTCCTGTTCCGCCTCGCCGGGGAGCTTGTTCTCGTAATAGATGGTGATGCCGGGATTTAAGTAGGCAGTCTCGTGGAGTCTCGACTTTAACCAGTCCGCGCGAAAGTGTGTCTTCTCAAAAATCTCCGAGTCCGGCAGGAAGTTGATTTCCGTGCCGCTCTCCGCCTGTTTTCCGACAATCGGCAGGAGACCGTTTTTCAGTGCCGTGGTCGGCTCGCCCCGCGAATAACTGTCCTCGTAGACCACGCCGCCGCGGCTGATGCGCACCCGCATCTTTTTCGAGAGCGCGTTCACGACCGAGGAACCCACGCCGTGCAGACCGCCGCTCGTCTTATAGGCGCTGTTATCGAACTTGCCGCCCGCGTGCAGGGTCGTCATGACGACACGCTCGGCCGAGACGCCCTTCCGATGCATCTCCACCGGAATACCGCGGCCGTTGTCCAGCACGGTACAGGAACCGTCCTTCTCGAGGACAATGTGAATCTCGCTGCAGTATCCCGCGAGGTGTTCATCGATCGCATTGTCCATAATCTCGTAAATCAGGTGGTTCAGCGCCTTCTGCCCGACGCCACCGATGTACATGCCCGGACGCTTTCTGACCGCTTCGAGACCCTCCAGCACGGTGATGCTGTCCGCATTGTACTGTGTCTTTGCCATCTCTCCTCCTTAGCGCCGCGGAAACGGCGAAAAAAAGAGACCGAAGTCTCCCTTCGGTCCCATGCAGCAAGCGACGGGAATCGAACCCGCGTCCCAAGCTTGGGAAGCTTGTGTTCTACCATTGAACCACGCCTGCATACAAATCAGTATACCGGAAGTCAAGAGGATTGTAAACCTTCTTTTTTCTTCCGGCACGCCTCGCAATAGCCGTAGAGCACCGTGCCCTCGCATTGCAATGAAAAGCCGTGACCGCGCATCAAATGCTCTCTGACCTCATCCATGAAGTCGCAATCCATGTGGATAATTTTGCCGCAGCCGAGACACTTTAAGTGCAGGTGGTCCGCACAGTGCCGTCCCTCGACTTCGAGCTGATAGACAGCCTTCTCACCCTTCTCCGCGACATATTTGAGAATCTTCTTTTCCTCATACAGGCGGTCCAGATTGCGGTATACCGTCGTCGGACTCACATTCAGGCCAATGCCCTGCAGATGATCCAGAATATCCGAAGCGCTCACGGTTCTGCCCGCCGAGGCCTCCAGATATTTCATGATTTCCTGTCTTGACTTTGTGCTGTATGTTCCGCTCCTCTTCATAGCCGCCCCCTTGCAGGAAGGATAGCACAGAACATTCGTTTTGTAAAGAGACGCCAAAAGGCAGCGGACCGGTTGCAATGCCGGTTCGCCGCCCGTTCGTGTCTTACTTCAGGGCTTCTTCCGCGTCAGAAGAGACCTGTGATTTTTCCGTTCTCGTCGACATCGATGTGCTCTGCCGCCGGTACCTTCGGGAGACCCGGCATGGTCATGATGTCACCGGTCTTCACGACAATGAAGCCCGCGCCCGCCGAGACCTTGACCTCGCGGACCGTGATCTTGAAGCCGCGCGGCGCACCGGTCAGATTCTTGTTGTCCGAGAAGCTGAACTGGGTCTTCGCCATGCAGACCGGATAGTGTCCGAAGCCGAGTTCCTCGAGGCGCTTTGCCTGCTTTTTCGCCTCGGCCGTGAGCATCACGCCGTCGCCGCGGTACACTTCGCGCACAATCTTGTTGAGCTTCTCCTCAAGGCTGTCGCCGTCCTCGTAGGCAAAGCGGAAGTGGTTCTCTGCCTTGTCCTCGCAGAGGCGCACAACCTCGCGTGCGAGTGCCTCGCCGCCTTCGCCGCCCTTGGCCCAGACCTCGGAGAGCACGACATTGACGCCGAGCTTCTTGCACTCGTCCGCGATGCAGGTAAGCTCCTCCTCAGAGTCAAACGGGAAGCGGTTGATTGCGACCACGGTCGGAAGGCCGAAGACCTTCGTCATGTTCTCGACATGCTGCAGGAGGTTCGGGAGACCCTTTTTAAGCGCCTCGACATTCGGCGTATTGAGCTCTGCCTTGTCGACGCCGCCGTGGTGCTTCAGCGCGCGCACGGTTGCGACCACGACCGCGCAGTCCGGGCGCAGACCCGTCATGCGGCACTTGATGTCGATGAACTTCTCCGCGCCGAGATCGGCACCGAAGCCCGCCTCCGTGACCGCATAGTCGTTCAGGCGGAGTGCCAGTCTGGTCGCGAGCACGGAGTTGCAGCCGTGCGCAATGTTTGCGAACGGTCCGCCGTGAATGAAGGCCGGCGTGTGCTCTAAGGTCTGCACGAGGTTCGGCTTCAGCGCATCCTTTAAGAGCGCCGTGAGCGCACCCTCCGCGTGCAGGTCGCCCGCGGTCACCGGCTCATTGTCCATGTTGTAGCCGATGATCATGCGCGCCAGTCTCTCCTTCAGATCCTTTAAGTCCTTCGCGAGGCAGAAGACCGCCATGATCTCGCTTGCGACCGTAATCTCAAAACCGTCCTCGCGGACGCGGCCGTCGGTTCTCTTGCCGAGACCGTCGATGATGTTGCGGAGCTGACGGTCGTTCATATCGACCGCGCGCTTCCAGGTGATGCGCTTGTCATCGATGCGGAGCGCGTTGCCCTGGAAAATATGGTTGTCAATCAACGCCGCAAGGAGGTTATTTGCTGCGCCGATTGCATGGAAGTCGCCGGTAAAGTGAAGGTTAATCTCCTCCATCGGCACGACCTGCGCGTAACCGCCGCCGGCTGCGCCGCCCTTCACGCCGAAGACCGGTCCCAGCGAGGGCTCGCGGAGTGCGACCGCAACGCTCTTGCCGAGGCGCTTTAAGCCGTCCGCGAGGCCGACGGAAGTCGTCGTCTTGCCCTCGCCTGCGGGCGTCGGGGTGATGGCCGTGACCAGCACGAGCTTGCCGTCCGGCTTGCCCTCGGTGTCCTTTAAGAGCTGATAGCTCACCTTTGCCTTGTCCTTACCGTACTGCTCCAGATATTTTTCATCGATGCTCTCGGCGCGGGCAATGTCTTCGATTCTGGCTGCCTGCGCCTCCTGCGCAATCTCAATATCTGTTTTCATACGCGTTCTCCTTTCGTCCCGCCCTGCGGGTTCCGTTTATTTTGTTGCGATATTATGGACAAAAAAGCGTATAAATGCAATGGTCTGCGGCTGGTAGATGATGTCCACCAGGAAAGCGCCGACAATCGGCACAATCATAAACGCGCGGTGCGACATGCCGTACTTCTCCGTGACTGCCGTCATGTTGACAATCGCCGAAGGTGTGGCACCGAGTCCGTGCCCGCAGAGTCCCGCGCACATCACGGCCGCATCGTAATTGCTGCCGAGCAGGCGGAACACAATGAAGTAAGCCGCAAAAATCATGAAAATGACCTGGCAGCAGACCACGAGCAACACGCCGCCGATTAATCCCGCGAGCTCCCAGAGCTTTAAGCTCATGAGCGCCATCGAGAGATAGAGCGACAGCATCACTTCGCCGATACCGTCTGTCAGTGCATAATCAAAGCTGAAAAACCGAAGCTTCTCGTTCAGGTTTCGCACAAGCACCGCGACAAACATCGCGCCGACATAGGTCGGGAATGACATGCCGATGGCGGCACCGATCAGCGCGGAAATCTTCGCGCCGACCGCCATGCAGACCAAGAGCACCGTGACATTTTCCATGATGACACGGGCGCTCCGCGCCTCGCCGCTGCTCTTGTTGACCTCAAAGACATCGCTCCCCTGAAAGCTGTCCGCTTTGTCGGGTGTCAGCTTATGCCGGACAATCAGCTGACTGCCGAGCGGTCCGCCTATCATGACCGCCGTAATGAGACCGAAGGTTGCCGCCGCCGCGCCGACCAGCATCGCCTGATCGTACCCCATCTCGGTGAACTGTGCGCCGTAGGACGCCGCCGCACCGTGGCCGCCGATCATCGAAATGGCGCTGGATAACAGTGCATAGGGCGCGGGCAGTCCGATGGCCGTTCCGACCGCAATGCCGATTGCGTTCTGAATGACCGAAATCACGCCCGAAATCAGCCAGTAGACCACCAGCATGACGCCGCCGCGCTTTAAGAGCGAAAAACTCGCCGAGAGTCCGACTGTCGTGAAGAACGCCAGCATGAATGGACTCTGAAAGTAGGTGTCAAAACTCACCTGGAAACTCCCCGTCACATGGCCGAGGAAGGTTAAAAACATGAAGAGGAAACCGCCCACCACCGGTGCGGGAATGCAATAGTGGTTTAGAATCCGGATGCGGTTTTTCACCGCCGCTCCCAGAAGCAATAAGAGCGCCGCGAGCGCCAAGGTCGCAATGGCATCCGCCTCGATTTGGAGGGTGGAATTCAGGATCTGTATGCTCACAACTCCACTCCTTTCGTACGCGCAGTTTTAAATCTCTCTTGTCAGTTCGGAGAGCGCAAAGATTTCGCGCTCCGCCGCAATCGCCTGCTCCTCAAGCGCCGCAACGCGCGCGCTGTACTCGGCGACAAAGTCCTCATCCTCAATCGAGGCGAGATTAATCTTCACATTGAGGCCCGCGCCGATCACCGCGGTTCTCGCCGCCATCGCCGCGACCAAGCCGTCGGTCACGGCATTCGTATTGCCGCGCTCCACGACCGTCTTAGCGAGCGGGAAAATGCGCGCCGCGGTCTCCGCGACATGGCAGGGAACCTTGGCCGCGGACTTTAAGCCGTTCTGCATTGCGGCCTTTCGCGCCGCTTTCTCTTCGTCCGTGTTCTTCGGCAGCGCCATCGCCGCCATAAACTCGTTGAAGGACTCGGAGTCGCGGTCAATCTCCTCGACCAGCTCATTCTTCAGTGCCTCGGCCGCCGCTGCGACCTCGCGCATCTCTGCCTCAACCTCGACATACTTCTTCTTGCCGACGGTCAGACCCGCGACCATGCCCGTAAGCGCCGCGGAGAGGGACCCGAAAAGTGCCGAGACCGAACCGCCGCCCGGCGCCGGTGCATCGGAAGCCGTGAGATCCACAAACGCGGCGACGCTCATTTCTTTCAGCTTTTCGCTCATGCCTCTTCCTCCTCATCCTCAAGGAGCCAGTTCTCCATGATCTGCTTCTTCGCGTCGAACTTCATCGGTCCGAACATGCAAGCCTGCAGGTAGTACTCCGCGCAGTCAATCAGGGACTGCATCGGCACGACACCGACAATCTCACTCTCGAGGACATTGACACCGTAACGGCGCGCCTCCATCTTGACTGCCTCAAACGCGCGGTAGATAGCTGTCTTCTCGTAGTTCACGAGGTTCATCGAAACCTGTGCGACCGTAGCTTTGCCGGAGTAGTGATCCTTCAGCTCGACACCGATGGCCTTGATGAAGTGGTAGCCGCCGCGGATATTCTTGACCGCATCCGCAATGCGGTTTGCGATTTCCATATTGTCCGTATCGAGGTTCACATTGTACGCAATGAGCGGCATTCTCGCGCCGATTGCGACGACACCTGCGGTCGGATGAATGTGGTCCGGTCCGAAGTCCGGGGTCCAGAGCTCCTTGTCCTGAAGCTTCTCCGCCATGCCCTCGAACTGACCTTTGCGGATCTTTGCGAGATTTGCTCTGTGCGGTGCGGTTGCGGAATCCTCATACAGGAAGACCGGAATGCCGAACTTCTCGCCGACTGCTTTTCCGACTTCCTTTGCGATTGCATCCGCCTCTGCGACGGTCGTATTGCGGCAGGGGATGAAAGGAACGACATCGACAGCGCCCATGCGCGGATGCTGTCCCTCGTGCTTGGTCATATCAATCAACTGCACAGCGACTTCAAACGAGTCGATGACTGCGTCGCGGAGCGCTTCCGGCTCACCGACTGCGGTAATCACGCAGCGATTGTGGTTCACATCGGTCTGGCAATCCAGAAGCCGGACATTCTTTCTGTTCTTGAAGCACGCGGCAATTTTTGCCACCTTCTCCATGTCACGTCCTTCGCTGTAATTCGGCACAGTCTCAAGCAGTTTCTTTGCCATTTGTCTCCTCCTTTATCGGTTGGCAGCGACACCCTGCCGCCGCTCTTTTATTATACTCAGCTTTTTTGGTTTGTGCACATCTTTTTATTTAAGATTACAAAATAGACAATTCGCCAACATTCTGTCCATTTTTAAGTGTCGCGAGCGGAAATCTATTAGGGAAACTGTATGCAATCCGCAGAAAACCGCCTTGCTTTCTACGCCTTGGCCTACAGCATTGCCTTGTCTCGGACAAACCCGAAAAAAGAGACCGTCCCGATCGGGGCTGTCTCTTCTTTTGTTCCGTATTCGCTTTGATTCCGGGTAACTTTTCCGCCCGACTCACCTTCGGCTACCCTGTTCTCTCAGTTTCCGCTCTCCGCCGGGAGCAGTTCCTTAAGTTCCGGCGCTCTCTGAATGAGGCCCTCCTGCTTCATCCAGTCGATGTTCTCCTGCCAGCAGCTCTCTGTCTGCGAGAGGAAGGACGCACTGTCGCTCTCCATCTTCGGCAACAGCACGGCTGCGCTCTTCTTCTCGACAGCCTCACTGAGCGGGAAGTTCTCGGCATTCTGCTTTTCGAGCAGCAGCTTCACGGCCGCATCCGGGTCTGCCTTGAAATCCGCAAAGCCCTTCTTTGCCGCGCGCACAAATTTCTCCGCGAGCTCCGGCTTATCTTTCAGCACGCTGTCATTCGTAATCAGGCAGAGCTCGTAGTAATTCGGGACGCCGTACTCGGTCGGTGAGAAGTAGTTGAGCGAAAAACCCTCTTCCTCAAGCTGCGGCACCTCGTGGTTCACGAGACAGCCTATGGTCGCATCCACCTGCCCCGTGGTCATGGAGCTCATGAGATCAAAGCCCACATTCTTTAAGGTGAGGGCGCTCGTATCCGCGCCGACATTCCGCATGAGCACCGAAATCATGGCCTCGGAGAGCGGTGTCCCCGCATAGCCGACCGTCTTGCCCTCGAGGTCCTTCGGACTCAGAATATTTTTATCCTTCAGCGAGAGCACAATGTTCAGCGGGCTCTGGCAGACCGCACCGAGCGACTTCACCTTGACGCCCTGATCCGCGACCATCTGGATGATGTCCTGCTGATAGTAGAGTCCGAATTCCGCCTTGCCCGCCGAGACGAGCGAAATCGCATCGTTCTCGTTCGAGGGGAACTGCACATGGACATTGAGTCCTTCTTCGGCAAAGTAGCCCTTCTCGATTGCCTCATACAAAAAGGCGTGCACGGCATTCGGATACCAGTCGAGGACAATGTTCACATCCTCCGCTTTCTCCTGTCCCTTGGCCTGTTTCCCGGTCTTGCCGCCGCAGGCTGTAAGCGCCGTCAAAAGCGCGAGTCCTGTCACGGCAGCCGCTATGCGCCGCCAAATCTGTCCGCCAAACCGTTTCTTCATGAATTTCTCCTCCTTGTCTCTTCTCTGTCGCTGTCCTGATGATTCCGAAACCTGAGCGCTCTCGACTCTATCTGCCGCGCAAGTGCTGTGAGCAGCATCGCCGCGACACTTAAGAGCACAATCGGCGCAAACACGCCCGCGCCGTCGAGCTGTGTCATCATGCGGCGGGAGAAATAGCCGAGGCCCGCCTGGGCACCGAGCCACTCGCCGATGGCCGCGCCGATGACCGAGAGCGGTATTGCCATACGAATTGCCGTGAAAAAGGAAGGCAGCACAGCCGGGAGCTTTAACTTCCAAAAGAGCTGCCACCGCGTCGCACCGAGGGTCTGCATGAGCTCTGTCATCTCCGGCGGAATCGCGCGAAAGCCGTCCGAGAGCGTGACCGCAATCGGGAAAAAGGTCATAAGCACAGCCGCGAGCACCTTGCTCCAGATACCGTAGCCAAGCCAGAGCACGAAGAGCGGCGCGAGCGCCGTGGTCGGAATGGTCTGCGAGGCGACAAGAAGCGGGTAGAGCGCCCGCTCCGCCGTTTTACTCTGATCCATGAGAATCGCGAGAAAAATTCCGAGCAGCAGCGAGAGTAGCAGCGAAACGGCAACGACCGCCATGGTCGCCGGAAGATGCACGAAAAGGAGCGGCTTCCGGAGCTCATAGATGCGGCGCAATATCTGTGTCGGCGACGGCAAAATATAGGCCGCGTTCATGCGCCGCGCAAGCAGTTCCCAAGCGAGTAAAAACAGAGCCGTCAGCAAAAGGGAGGGCAACTGCCTCCGTATCGTCTCTCTGTTCATGCCGTCATCTCCCGCGCGAGAAGTTGTATCAGTTCCCGCTTTAAGTCGAGCGCCGCCGCCTGTCCGAGGCTCTCCACGCTGCGTGGATAAGAGAGCGGCACGCGAAATTCTCTAAGCGACCGCACCGGCCGCGATGTGATGACCAGAATGCGCTCCGAGAGAAAGATAGCTTCCTCGACATCGTGTGTCACAAACAGAATGGTTCGCTTCTCCTGCCGCCACCTGTCAAGAAGCCACTCCCGCATCGAGAGCCGGGTCATATAGTCGAGCGCCGAAAAAGGCTCATCTAAGAGAAGAAGCTCTGCGCCGGTCAGCAAGGTCCGCGCGAACGCCGCCCGCTGCCGCATACCGCCGGAGAGCGAGAGCGGGCTCTTGTCCGCCCAGCCTTGAAGCCCCACCGCCTCCAGTACGGCCTCTGCCTTTGCTCGCCGGGTCTCCCGGTCGAGCGGCTTCTCGCCGAGTTCCAGCGGCAGCCCGACATTGTCCGCAACAGTCCGCCACGGAAACAAAAGGTCCTGCTGCGGCATGTACCCGCAGTAGCGCTTCTTCTCCGCAATCGGCACGCCCTCCGCCAGGATGCTGCCGGACTCGGGCAAGAGAAGCCCGTTCATCAGGCGAAACAGGCTGCTCTTGCCCGCGCCGCTCGGTCCGAGAATCGAGACAAATTCCCCCGCTTCCACCTGAAACGAGAGCCTGTCCAGTAACAAAGAGCCGCTTCCGGCATAGCGAAAACTCACTTCCGAAAATTCCAATGCTGTCATTGTTTCTCCTCAAGCTGTCCATACAAAAAAGGACAGAACTGCCCGATGGCATCTCTGTCCTTTCGTGAGATTCCTACGTTGGCATTACCCAAATCAGGTTTTCGGGTTCCGATCCTCCGGTCTCAGCTGTACACAGCACCCCGTCTCGTTTTCTGTTTTGATTCTAGTCACCCGCACGCAGGCTGTCAAGTCAGTCTCAGTGCACATAGACCGGCATGCCGACCGTGATTCGCTCGTAGAGCTGTTTTGCGAAGGCCGACGGGAGGTTAATGCAGCCGTGGCTGCCGTTCGACTGGTAGATGTTGCCGCCGAACTTGCCGCGCCAGCTCGCATCGTGCAGCCCGATGCCGCCGTCAAACGGCATCCAGTAGCTCACAAACGCCGCGTAGAGATTCTGGGATCCGCGAAGAATTCGATTCCGCTGCTTGTAAGCGATGCGGAAGTTACCGTAGTGCGTGGCTCTCTCCCGGGTCGGAAGGCCGGTCACGCAGGCGCTCTCCATCACCTTCCTGCCGTTTTCAAAGAGAATCACGCGCTGTTTCTCGATGCTGATGTCGATATAGTTCAGGCCGTGTCCCAGCTGAAACTCGGGATCGGCCGCGAGCACCGGGACAAAGAGATCGTCCTTCGCCATCACAATCTCACCGTTCAGAGACTTTGGCGTCTCCTTCACCGCGCTGCCGCCCTCGCTCTCATCGCCGCTGTTGCCCTCGGCAGTGAGGCTCTCGACCGTCTCGGTCTCGACCGGCGCCGCGCCGACCGCAATCGTATCGCCGTTGACGCTCTCGGTCTGAACCGTCTCTGCGGCGGTTTGGCTCTCCGCAGCCGTCGCCTCCGCGCCCGCCGCAGCCTGGGCGGGCGCCGGATCCGGATCCGGATTCTCGATGAAAATGCCGTCCCGGAGAGAAGCTGTCAGCACCGGACTTGCGGCATCCGCCGCTCTGTCTTCCTCTGATTTCAGCGTCGCGATGTACTCCGGCGCCTGGGTCTGCTGCGCCTCGGCCTCCTTTAGGAGCTGCTCGGCCTTCGCCTTGTCCTTCTCGCGCCGCGCCGCGCGCTTTGCGGCTTTCAGCTTCTTTGCATTAGCCGCAAGCCGCGCCGCCTTCTGCGCCTCGCTCTCTCGCGCCGGGCGGTTGATGCCGAGCTTTGCGCAGAGAATTTGCATCATGCGCTCGCTGTCCACGACATAGTTCTCGCCGCCGTGTTCCGCGGAAAGTGCCGCGAGCTGCGGCTCAAACTGTCCCTGCAGCCCGTTCACATAGTCTTCGAGCGCCGCATAGTCAAGGCCTGTCGTACCGTCCCGGGTCTCCCGGAGCCAGCTGTTCAGCGTCTCGCTGTCCAGCTGCACTGTCGCCTGCCCGATGAAGAAGGTGAAGTCGTGATTGACCAGCGCGTTTCGCGCGGCTGCCTGTTCGGCCAGGGTGGCATTGTCCGCAGTCACCGCAGGCTGCACCGCAAAGGTGTCGGTGAGGTCAAGCTCGCTCTGATCGCTCTGCAGCGCCTCAACCACGGCATTCAGAATGTCCTCTTTGCTCGCGCTCCAGCCGATCTCCGCCGGCAAAACGGAATAGCCGGCATCCGCCGTATAGTCGGAGAGTGTGGCATCCTGCGCCGGAATCGAGACCTCAAAGAGCCCCTGCTCCTCGAGAAGTTTCTCGACCGCATCGCGGTGCACATCGACAGTTCTCTTGCTCAGAAGCTCATGCCGCTGAAAAATCGCGACCGGCCACGCAAACGAGGAGCCGTCTTTCAGCGCTTCCTTCCAGTTGTCCCGGCTCTCGACCCCGAGCACATCCTTCCGGTGCAGAGAATAGCTCAGATCCTTGACGCGTATGCCGAGCGAGCCCTCGGTCGCCGCCGCCGTAATCAGTTCCTGCGCTCTCGTATAGGAAATCAGCGAGGCATCCTTTCCGTCCACTGTCGAATTCGGGTAAGTGTGACCCGCAAAAAAAGCGGCCCCGGCCAGATAACAGACGCAAAGTGCTGCCGCAGCGCCACCCAGTATCTTCTTTTGTTTCCGTTCCATCTCTCTGCCCTTGCCGACCCTCCGTCTTCATAAAAATTTTATACTCTATTTTAACATTCGAAGCGTCTTTTGAGAAGCTGTGTCAACAAAAAACCTTGCACACCGCAGTGCAAGGTGCTATGCTGATACGAAATTTTTCAAGTTGTTGTTTCTCTCAGATTGGAGGCAAGGTATGGCACTCGTCATTCCGGAGCACTACGATCCTGTGCTCTCGGTCCGTGAGACCCAGGAGGCAATCAAATTTATCCGCGACCTGTTCCAGAAAGAGTTCGGTCGACAGATGAACCTGGAGCGCGTCTCCGCACCGCTCTTCGTGACCGAAAAAAGCGGCTTAAACGACAATCTAAACGGCGTGGAGCGCCCGGTCAATTTTGACCTGCTCGCTTTACCGGGCGAGAACATCGAAGTGGTGCAGTCGCTCGCCAAGTGGAAGCGCCTTGCCTTAAAGCGCTACGGCTTCAAGCCGGGCGAGGGCCTCTACACAAACATGAACGCCATCCGCCGCGATGAAGAGCCGGACAACCTCCACTCCTGCTATGTGGATCAGTGGGACTGGGAGCGCGTGATTCGCAAAGAGGACAGAAGCATCGAAGTGCTCGAGGACACCGTACAGCGCATCTTCACGATTATCAAGCACATGCAGCATGAGGTCTGGTACAAGTACCCGGATGCCTGCTACCGCCTCCCGCGGGAAATCACCTTCATCGACGCAGAAGAACTTCTGAAGCGCTACCCGACGCTCACCCCGAAGGAGCGCGAAAATGCGATTGCGCGTGAGTGCGGCGCTGTCTTTGTGGAGCGCATCGGCGGCGCGCTCTCTAACGGCGAGCCCCACGACCTCCGCGCGCCGGACTACGACGACTGGAACTTAAACGGCGACATTCTCTTCTGGTTTGAGCCCCTGCAGTGTGCGCTCGAGCTCTCGAGCATGGGTATCCGCGTCTCGCCGGAGAGCCTTGACGCGCAGTTAAAGCTCACGCACTGCGAGAACCGCCGCTCCCTTCCCTACCACAAGGCGCTCTTAAACGGCGAACTACCCTATACCATCGGCGGCGGCATCGGCCAGAGCCGTCTCTGCATGCTCTTACTCGGCAGAGCGCACATCGGCGAAGTCCAAGCGAGCATCTGGCCCGAGGAGATGATCGATACCTGCGCGGCCCACAACATCACCCTGCTGTAACGCGCAAAGACCGCGGGCCTTTCGGGCCTGCATCCGTATGCAAAGCCAATGGCAGACATGAAAAATCCGCAGACAGTCGACTGTCTGCGGATTTTTTGTGTCTTACTTTGTTGCCTGCATTGATTCCGTTCCGATTACATTTTTTCGAAACAAATCTGTTCGAAATGCAGTCTGTTCGATTTTTTCGCTTCAAAGCGTGAGCAGCTGCTCCGCCCGAACTTCGTACTCGCTGAGGGTCTTACTCTTTTTGAGTTCCCGCACCGCTCTCTCCTGTTCCGGAAAGGCAAGTCCCAGATAGTCCCAGACCTCCTTCATGCGGCAGAGCGTCGCATTTTCATAGAGGAAACTCTTTTCGTAGCCGTCGAGGAGCGCCGCATGAAAAGCACGGCGCTGCCGCTTCTCTTCCTCTTCGCATGGCATTTCTTCACCGCACAGGCGTCTCAGATAGCGCGCGGCGAGCATCGGATCCCGGAGAAGTCCTCTCCCGAGCATAATGTGGGAGACCGACGGAAAGCGCTCCCGTATGCGGTCAATATCCGCCTCGTCGATGAGATCGCCGTTATAGCCGAGCGACATCTTTGCGCCGTCTGCCGCGAGCGCAAATGCATCGAGATGGACCGTCCCCCGGTAAAATTCCTTCTGCACACGCGGGTGGACAATGAGCTCGGAGAGCGGAAACTCGTTGTAGATTTCGAGAATCGCCGGAAACTCCGCCGGATCTTTGACGCCGAGCCGGGTCTTAACCCCGAGTTTCATATCAGACGGGAGCTTCTCAAAGACGAGCTCAAAAAACTGCCGGAGCGCCTCGCGTTCCGACAAAAAGCCGGAGCCCTTCTTCTTCGCCGTGACTGTCCCCGAAGGGCAGCCGAGGTTCAGATTGAGCTCGGTATAGCCGTAATCCCGCAGAATCCCCGCCGCAAAAAGGAAATCCTCCGCGTTGTTCGTTAAGAGCTGCGGAATCAGGTGTAACCCTGTATTGTTCTCCGGCAGAATGTCGCGCCGGTCCCGCTTCGTGATACCGGCACCCGCGTGTCCCGGCGAGATAAACGGCGAATAAAACCGCGCGACGCCGCCGTAGCACGCGGCGAGCGCATTCCGATAGACATAGCCCGTGATGCCCTCCATCGGCGCAAGCGAAAATATGATTTCTTTCATCCGGATACTCCCTCTTATGATATGCCCCACATTGTAACGGAGTTACGAAAAACGCGCAAGCCGATGGACAGCGCCGGAATCTGTGCTACACTGCCTGTAGAAAAGGAGGAAATCGCAATGCTCGAACAAGTGAATCTGAAACAGAAACTTGCCAAGGAAGACTATCAGGCTGTGATGCCCGCCCTGAAAGCGAGACTCGCCGCGCTGGATGCACCGCTCCGCGCCGCAAATCTCCCGGTCATTCTGATTTTTGAGGGCTGGTCCGCCGCCGGCAAGGGGCAGATGATCGGGCAGCTCATCAAGAACCTCGATCCGCGCTGGTTCACCGTCGTGAACACCCAGCCGCCGACCGAACTCGAACAGCGCTATCCTTACCTCTGCCGCCACTGGCACACCATTCCGGAGGCGGGCAAATTCTCGATCATGGACCGCTCTTGGTATCAGGAGGTCTCGGTCCGCGCGATTGCGGACAAACTCCCCGCGAACACCGTGGAAACCCGGCTCGTCGACATCCGCCGCTTTGAAAAAACACTCACGGACAACGGCTATCTGATTCTCAAATTTTTCCTCCATATCTCAAAGCGGGAGATGAAAGCTCGCCTTGAAACGCTCGCCGAAAACCCGGAGACTGCCTTCCGCGTCGTGAAATCCGACCGGAAGCAGGTAAAGCACTACGACGACTATTATGCTGCCTTTGACCGCATGCTTGCCGAGACCACGACCGCCGAAGCGCCCTGGACCCTTGTTTCCGGCACGGACCGCCGCGCCGCGACCGCGCAGGTATTCCGCACCGTGATCGATGCCATCTCCGAACGACTGAACCGCCCCGCCCCGCCACAAACCATTACGCTGCCGAACGAGTACACCGCCGATGCAGCGCTCTGCCTCTCCGACATCGACTTAAGTCAAACGCTCACGCGGGAGGAGTACAAAAAATGCCTGAAAGCAGAGACCGCGCGGCTCGCCAAAAATCAGAATCTTCTCTATACCAGACGCATCCCGATGATTGTCGGTTTTGAGGGCTGGGACGCCGCGGGAAAGGGCGGCTGCATTAAGCGTCTCTCCTCACCGCTCGACGCCCGCGGCTACGCGGCGCTCCCGATTGCGAGTCCGACACCGGAAGAGAAAAAGCGTCACTTCCTCTGGCGCTTCTACGAGCGGCTTCCGAAGAGCGGCCACATTGCGATTTTTGACCGCACCTGGTACGGTCGCGTCCTCGTCGAGCGGATTGAGGGCTTCTGCAGCGAGGCGGACTGGAGGCGCGCCTACGGGGAAATCAACGACTTTGAGGCCTATCTGCAGCAAAGCGGCGCTCTGCTGGTGAAATTCTGGATTCATATCAGCAAGGAGGAACAGTTAAAGCGCTTCCGCGCCAGAGAGCGCACCCCTGAAAAACAGTGGAAGATCACCGAAGAGGACTGGCGAAACCGCGAGAAGTGGCCGCGCTACGAGACTGCCGTCAACGACATGTTCCGTTACACCTCGACCGAAAACGCGCCCTGGCATGTGCTTGCCGGAAACGACAAATACTTCGCGCGAATTCAGGCGCTCCGCATTGTGAACGAGACGATAGAGGCGAGACTTAAGGAAAAGGAGTGAGATTCGCTTTCTGACAGAAAAATAGATTTTATTTATCCTATTCAAGGAAAGGAACTGTCTTATGAATACCAATACCGACAATCCAAAAAACAATGCCCCCCGCTATCTGCTCGTTGAATTCCGTCAGGTTGAACAGGCACAAACCACTTCCGATGAGGATGTCCTTGTAGTTTCGAGTCGCCTCATCTCACAAAACCGCTCTGCCTACCAAGAGCTGGCAAAATAATCTCAGCATGAGGGTAACGGAGCCCGTACACTGAACTCACAGGGAATTGAGGCTAGGCTCCAGAAAATGAGCTGAACAGCACGGTTTCTACATTAACACAGATAAGAAAAGCGGGTCTCTCCGAAGGAGAGACCCGCTTGCTTTCATTTGTAATTCAATCGTATAATTCAGCCGAAATTCTATCATTTCATACAATCTGAGGGGCTGAGAATTTTAGTCATGCTACCGGAATCAGACTACTGGTATCAATAAAGATTTTCATCTTATTCCTCAGCTCTCACGGATTTGGCAAGCTTCAGAACATCTTCCTCGCTCCGAATCGCTGCTGCCTCTGCCTGCCCTTGCATACCCTCCTGTAAAAGTTTCATCGCATAAACCGCTGAATTGATGATTCTCACCTCCCCTTGGCTTACAACAAAGGTTACTCGGTCTCCTGCCTCAACCCCCAGCGCCTTTCTGACATCCTTCGGAATCGTAACTTGTCCTTTTGGCATCACTTTCGCGTTATCCGTAAAAACAGTTGTCATTGTATCCATATTACGCCTCTTTCCCTGATTTCCCTACTTGTCATGCTTCTAGGATATAACTTACTCGTGCAAAATGCAAGTGACACCCCCCTCCGCAGACCTGACACCTTCCTTCATCGGCAGCAGTTTACTTAGCGCAGGTTTGCAAGCGACCTCATCACGAGGTCAATGTCCTGATTCTCGAGTTCCTGAATTACATGCAGGTACGTTTTCTGTGTCGTGGTCATACTCGCGTGGCCGAGGCGTCGCGCCACACTCGCAATCGAGACGCCCGCATAGAGCAAAATCGACGCATGGGTGTGGCGGAGCCCGTGCACGGAAATCACGGGGATATTAAGCGCCCTGCAGTAGCGCTCCAGACGGTCATTGACGGTGGAATTGTAGACCTTCTCTTCCGGCACAAAAATCGGCTGATCCTTTGGCAAGTCTTTCACCAGTGTAGCGAACTGCATAATCAGCTGCCAGTCAAGTTGCACTTTCCGCACCGAAGAACGGTTCTTGGTCGGCGCGAATCCGCCGCCGTCCTTATAATTCCAGGTCTTTGTGACCGATAACGTCTGGTGTGCAAAATCAAAATCCGCCGGTGTGAGCGCGAGCGCCTCCGAAAACCGGAGGCCTGTCTTTGCCACCAACAAGATGAACCAGTCCCAATCTGCCCGCTCTCCGAGTTTCAGACTTCGGAGCAAGGCGTGCAGTTCGAACTGGTTCAGATACTTCCGCTTCTTTTCGGCAGGCAGTTTCCCCTTGATAATCACTTTTCGGGTCGGATCGCGGGGAATGAGGCCGTCATCGACCGCGTCGAGAATGGCGCCCTTTAACTGGTGATGAAAATCCATGGTCGTCTGGCGCTCATGCTCCAATGCATAGGCATTCAGGAGCTGCTGGTAGGCAACCCGGGTCAGCTCACAGAGTCTGAGACTCGGTGCGAGCCGCTCCACCCAGGCGAGGCTCATCCGGTACTTTGCAAGGGTGACTTCGCGGATGGCCCCCTCCTTGTAAACAGCAATCCAGGTTCTGTAGTAGTCCTTCAGGCAGTCAGTCGGTTGAAACGCATTTGGCATAGTTTCTCCTTCCTACGCCGATGAAGGAGGCCACTCTTGTCGCCTCATTCCTCCTGCTGCCTGTCAACCCCCGGAATCTGGATGTCAAATCCACCCGCCAAAATGAACTCCTTGAGCAGTTGTTCCAGGCGATTGTTGACAATAAATAGGGGGAGCGGCTTTCCCTCTAGCTCCTCAAAGTAGCGCTTTGCCGCCTCTATGTCGATGCTCTTTTTCAGGCGGTCAAATCTTCCGTACTGATTCAGTTCATCTTCCGCGATATGCTGTTCCGTCATCTCCGTCAGCAATGTTTCATCGCAGCCGGTGTATTTCACCACGCGACGTCTCTGCTGTGTTTTCTCCCGGTTTGCATACTCCGCGAGATAATCGCGAAACCCCTTTCCGGTGTCCAGACTGATGGTGCCCGCACCGACATCGGCGAGAAAAAGATCGGCCAGCCGCTGCTCTTCCTGCGATAAATAGGCAAAACTCTTGTGCAATTCCTCGAGTGTCGCCGCCCGCTCCTCCGCTGTGGCACTGCCGTCGTTCAGCTTTCGCAGATATTTCCGGAAACGGGAGTTCATATAGTCATTGTCAATTTTTCCTGTCTCCAGCTCCGTGAGATAGGGATCCAGCGAAAAGGTCGGCGTTTCCTCCGGATCCCCTCCGTCGCCCTCTGTCTTTCCCGGACGGAGTTCCTTGTAGCGCTGCAGAAACAACATAAAATGCGCCTCCGTCGGCTTTACGACGATTGTCTCGCCTCCGCCTTCCTCTTCCGCTTCGGTGGAATAGGTCTGCTTATCCCAGGTAAAGCCCTGAATCTCCGCTGCTTGCAAATAGGTGCAGAACTCGCGAAAAGTCTCGGCAAACTTTGCCCTGAGAACCACATCTTCCGGCAGATGGTCGAGATCCGGAATACCCGCCTCTTTGAAAATCGCCATCATATCCTCAAAGCTCTCATTCATATGCCGCAAATGATCCGGTAGATGATCGGCAAACAGACCAATCGGCCTGTCTCCGGAGTAGAGCTTCACCGCTGCCTCAATGTTCCGCTTCATGCTGTGCGGGTAACGGTAATAGCGGATGGAACCAAAGGGTTTCTCATTGCTGTTGTAGAGGCGATTCGTGCGCGAAAACGCCTGAATCAGGTTCTGGTATTCGAGAACCTTGTCGAGGTAGAGCGTATTGATCCACTTCGAGTCAAAGCCGGTGAGCATCTGATTCACGACAATCAGAAGATCCAGCTGCTGCTCCGGCTTGACACGCTCATAAGGCTTTTTGTGCGCAAGCCGCGCCGCCACATCTTTCTTGAACTTGTCATAGCCACCGATGTCAAAGCGCTGCCCGTAGCGCGCGTTGTAGTCCTCGAGCATCGCTTTCAGGCCCTCTTCTTTGTCGAGAGTCTTTTTCCCGCCCTTGTTGTCAATGGTCGGGTCAAAGAGTCCGGTCACGCGAAGCTCCGGATACCGCTCGCGAAACTTCCGATAGTAGCGCACTGCCTCCGGAATGCTGTCGGTTGCAAAAATCGCATGAAATTTGCTGCCGCGGCTCAGTGTATTCCAGTTCTCCCGGATATGATCGACAATCTCCCACTGGTACTCATCTGTCAGAACAAGATCCCGGAACGCTCTTCCGTGCAGATAGTCCTCAATTCCCTTCTCGTAAGTGCCGTCTTCCTGCCAACGCCCCGCCATCGGGACATCATTCAAAAATTCATAGTAAATGGCACTCTTCTTCGGATCCTGCAGGACCTCTTCCTCAGAGCTCGCGCCTGCCTCATGCAGTGCGACCATCTGACGGAGCTTTTTATCCGGATAGACACAGACCATCAGCGGGTCAAAGCCGAGCACATTCTTGTCGCGAATGCCGTCCGCAATGCTGTAGCGGTGCAGCTCATCGCCGAAAATATCACTGGTTGTGCTGAGCGCCCGCTCATTTTCCGTAAAAACCGGTGTGCCCGTAAAGCCAAAGAACAGCGCATTCGGAAAAGTCCTCTTAATCGAGGAGAGCATGTCGCCGAATGTCGAGCGGTGGCACTCGTCAATGATGAACACAAGGCGCTTGCTCTGCATCTCCTCGAGATCCCGCCCGCGGAGCTTTGACTCGGCATCGTCCTTAATATTACTCATCTTCTGAATCGAGGAGACAATCAGCATATTCTTCGGGTCTTTGCTCTTTAACTTGGTAATCAGCGCAATCGTGTCCTCGGTGTCCTGCACATCATCCGCGCGGTCCGCAAAGGCGCGGTACTCTTTCAGGGACTGAACGCCGAGCTCAATCCGGTCCATCAGAAAGACCACCTTGTCGGCATCCTTCGTATAGGAAATCAACTGTGCCGCCTTGAACGAAGTCATGGTCTTACCGGAGCCTGTCGTGTGCCAGATATAACCGCCAAGCTGATTGCCGCTCTCCCATTTCTGCCGCTGTACCCGCGTTGTAATCTGATTGACCGCCCAGAACTGATAACTCCGCAATACCTTTAAGACGCCGTCGGCGTCGTCCGCGACCGTATAGAGACCGATGAGCCGGTGCGCCATCGGAATGGAGAGCAGGCTATCGGTCACCCGGTGCCACTCGTTCATCGGCTCATTGTTCATATCCGCCCAGTGAAAATAGAAATCCGGATTGAATTTGCCGTCGGGACCCGGATTTGCGAAGTACAAGGTCTCTTCCGGATTCATCGCGACAAAAATCTGCACCAGCGAGAAGAGTCCCGTGAAGACACCCTCGTGCGCATACTTTTCAATCTGATGCACCGCCTCCGTGACCGGCACGCCCGAACGCTTTAATTCAATGTGGAAGAGCGGCATCCCGTTGATTAAGAGCATCACGTCCCCGCGCCTGTCCTGCAACACCGCATCGTGCCGCGGAAAAATAGGCTGCTCGACAATCTGATAGACACTCTGTCCCGCCATAATTTCAAAACGGTCGTAGATTTTGAGACTCACCTCTTTGCCGAAATGCAGGGTATCCTCCGGGTTCTTCCGGGTGATTGTGACCGTGCGCCCGTTGATGAATCCGTTCAGCGCCAGCGGGGTGCGCTGTGCCTTGATTTTCTCGATGAGCTCCTGCATCTCCTCCCGAAGGAGCGGCACATGATTCAGGCGGTCCACATCCTGGTTATTTTGGTACAGGATGTCCGCCCAGTTCTGCAGCAAATCCTCCTCGGTCGGACGGTAGAGAAGGGCTCTATCTTCCCAACTGTTATTTTGGTCGCTCCGGTCATTCTTCCAGCCCTGACGCTGGAGTGCAGCAATCAGCGCCCGCTCAAAATCCGCCTCCCGGGTAAATGCTTCCATGAAAAAACCTCCTGATTCTGTGAAATGCGAGGGTCAAACACTGTCGATGATGAAGGGAGAGAAGCCGATCAAGTCTTCTAAAATAAGTTCCTATCACCTGCTGTTCGCCTAATGCATAGGGCATCATTAGTTCCATTTCGGCCATCTGTTTTCCGGAAATCTCAACAAAGGTCGAACCAGCTCCTACGATTTCACCATACCGTTTTAACTCCGCCGCACGTGAAAAAATAAAGTATGAATCAAGCTCTTGCTTATGCGGAACGATTGACTGAAACCCTTGGTTTGTACAAGCTTCTTTAGCCAGAATGGCTGTTTTCCCAATTCCTGCACGCGATGTGAAAAGCACTGTTCCTACTGGTAGCAGTTTCACCGAACTGTTCTCATATCCCAATTTTGTTATTCTTTTTTGACTCGAAGAGACGTAAACATGCTCATTAATTTCAGCAGGCGCATACCAATCTATATCCCCATCCCAATATTGGGGATTGCTTGTACTTGGAGTACCTCCTCCAACAATATCTGCTAATTCCCCCAGCTTACGCTGTTCCCAAGAAACATTCTGTCACCGCAAAAAGACTCACCCTCCTCAAAAAGGCTTACGCTGATGAAGGGAGAGAAGGGAATCTATTATCCAAAACAGCCTTCCGATTGTATACTGCTCTTTACTCAAAGGAAGACTGACTGTCAGATTCTTTACTATGTTTCCTGACAAGTTCCCCTGTCCGCCTTGTAAAAAGGTATCAATTATGCTCTGTTTGTTCTTATACAACCAAGTTACAAGATATTCAGCATCAAACTCTTTATCAGGTATAATTGCTAAAACAGCTTGATTTATGGCTCCCTTAATCTTCGCACGACTAACTTCCCCACTTGTAGCACCATATAACGCATATAGGATATCTCCAATGTTAACAATTTTTGCCGAAGACTCATTCAAGCCCTTCTCCGTTAAGAAAAGTTCTGTCTCCTCACTATTAATTTCAGCAGAACGTATGAAAGGAATTTCTCCGCCGTAATACTCCCTAATTCCTACGCACGGAGTTCCACCTGAAAAAGACTGTGATATTTCCCCCAGCTTACGCTGTTCCCAAGAAATTCCTTCTTCTTCTCATTCCTTCTTTCATCTCTCCCGCAAAAAAAGCATCGCGAGCCACCAAAAGACGCTCACGATGCAATTCAGTGACATTCTTTCTGCTCTGCTCCGATTTTCCGACCGTTTTCTAGCCTCGAATTCTCAGACAAACATTCTCTCTAGCATAGACTTCTTAATTTGGCGCAATTTTTCGAGCTTACGCTGATGAAGGGTAATGAGTGTCTTTATATATGTAAAACACAAAACTACTCTTTCCTGCTCTGCTAAAATAGGTAGCTGAAGTTTTACTTCTGAATAATCAGAAAAAGAGATATTCAAAAGTCCATCCATTCTCGCACCTGAAGATACTATCCGGCGTAATTGATTTTCAACATTTTCTCCGTTCAGTTCAGAGGAAACAAACTCTGGATTCTGATTGAAAACTGTAAAACAGTGATACACAAATGGCACTCGCGCTCTTTCTTGTGTGATCAACGCGAAGCACGAACCATATGGCCGTATTTTGGACGCCCCATGATTATAAGCAAGCTCACCTCTATGCAACAGAATATATCTCTTCAAGCTTTTTCCAGCATTGTCATATGCGTATCGTTCTGATTGTTCAATAAATCCTTCACTAGCAGTAATCATCATCACAGCAGATTCTGATTCAGGATCTGTTCTCGAGACTATTTGAGCAATTTCCCCCAGCTTACGCTGTTCCCAATCGTCCGCAAATCCAGAAAATCGAATTTCCGGAATTTTTGCCCCGTTTTTCGGGAACATTTTTTCGAGCATTGCTTTCTTGAGAATTTTCAGCTTTTCAAGCTTACGCTGATGAAGGGAGAGAAGAGAATCTAGCTTATAAAATAGACCTCCGAGCCGTGTCTGCTCAACAATATCAACTGGTATTAAGAGAGACTTTGAAAGCAAATCCTCTTTCGTCATTCCCTTTATGGATGTTCCTTGTACTACTTCCAATTCTTCTTGCAACATGTGATAAATGCTATATACAGCAAAGTACGGTGCTACTTGAAGCCGACTCAAAGATAAAAAATCTTGGCTTGTAGCATAGGAATGCGGCATAAATGCAAGTTTTCCCACACCTACTCGTGTCACAACAGCAATCGAATTAGCTTCTACAAGCTGTGTTGCTGATTTACTCAGTCCAATCTTAGAGACATACTTTCTTGGTTTAACTTCAAATAACTCATTTTCTTTCAAATCAGAGGATTGTATCCAAGGAATATCTCCATTCCAATATGTTCCATTAGACGTCTTAGGGGTTCCCCCACCACGCGTCTCAGAAGCAAATTCCTCTAGCTTACGCTGTTCCCAATCTTCCTCAAACCCTTTGAAGCGGATTCTCGGCACTCTTCTCTCAGCCATGGATATCCTCCCCGAGGAGTTTCCGAAGTTCCTCGATGCCCGCCATATCGGCTTCGGAGCCGGTCAGTTCACCGAGCATGGCTGCGAGTTCGCGCTCGGTCTCGCGTATCTCGGCATCGAGCGCGCTCATCGTGACCGCATATTTCTTGGAAAGCGCCTCAATCTCCTTTGTGAATTGCCCGAGCAGTTCTTTCGGGAGTTCCTGAATGCCGGTTTCAATCGGCGCCGCCCACTTCTCGTGTAAGAGTGTCCTAACTTCTTCGTCCGTCAGCGCCTGTATCACACATCTGGTCTCCTCGTGCAGCGCATCCTCCGCTTCTTTGATTTCTGTCTTCAGGCGCTTTTCCGCGGCACTTTTTGCATCCGCCTGCTTCAGCACCCGAATCAGCTCTCCATTTGCCGCCTTATCTTCCTGCAGCTGCTTTACTACGAGCTTGATATTTTTAAAGACAAAGGCATCGTTGGTCTCATTCAGCGCATCGGAAATCTGCTCTTTCTCATCCTCGCTGAGATTTTCGAGCAGCTCTTCATAGGCCCCCGGAATCTCCGAGAGTTCCTCCCGCTTTTCCTGCAAGGCGCAAAGCTTCTCCGGCAAACAGACCCGCTGCACCAAGTCAAAGGGCAGCACATGCCCCTTCCAGCCTTCCTGCACTTCGGCGTCCTTACCGTTCCGCTTTTTGATGACCATGTTCGGATCTACCTGCCGCACGGCCTGCATGCCCTCGCTCTGAAGAATCTCGAGATCCCCCGAAATCTCAGTAAAGTGGTGCGCAAAGAGCTCATACGCCCGATAGGCATCGAGCAGCGGCAGCGCTTCAAAGCGCCGGAAAATATCGGCGGCAAGCGACTCCTGCACCTTCGGAATCGAGAGCTGCAGCGCATTGTCAATCAGCGCCTTGTCCATCTCCGCGCCAAAATCCGCGAAGGCTGCCTCGCTTGTTCGGAGGAACGCATTGACATCCCGATTGTCGTGAATGGTCTCTTTCACGTTTTCCGTTTTTAAGGACAGATAGCCGTCTCCGGCAAAGAGTTCTCCTTTCAGCGAAGGGAATACCTGCCAGAACGCATCAAAATTCGAGAGTTCCTCGGCGGGGATGCCACCGAACATCGAAGCGTAGATATCATAACTTTCCGCGCGCTCCGAGGAGTCCACATAGCGCGGGATGTTCAGATTGTACCCGTTCTGTGCGATTTCTTCGCGGCTCACGCGGCGCGAATACTTCTCTGTGTCTTTCCGCTCCCGCACGGTATCGACAATGCGGCGTATATCCGACGCGCGAAGCCGGTTGCTCTTGCCGTCTTTCTCAAAGCCCTTGGACGCATCGACAATCAGCACATCGGTATTCTTTCGCTTTTGCCGCAGCACGATGATGATGGTCGGGATACCTGTCCCAAAGAAAATATTGGCGGGCAGACCGATAATCGCATCGATATGATTCAGCTCAATTAACTTCCGGCGGATTTTTCCCTCCTCACCGCCGCGGAACAGCACGCCGTGCGGCAGCACAATGGTCATCATGCCGTCCGGTTTCAGGTGATAGAGGTCGTGCAGCAAAAAGGCATAGTCCGCCTTTGCCTTCGGCGCAAGTCCGTAATCCGCATAGCGCGGATCGTTTTCTTTGCCGTCCGGCGACCAGCGCTGCGAGTAGGGCGGATTCGAGACCACCGCATCCGCATAGAGCGGCTCGTAGGTGCCTGCGGGATCGCTCTCATCGAAATAGGGCCAGTCGTCCTCGAGCGTGTCACCGTTGCGGGTGATGATATTGTCGGGGAGGATGCCGCGCATCACGAGGTTCATCCGCGTCAGGTTATAGGTATTCGACTTCAATTCCTGCGCATAGTAGCGGATGGCATTCGCGTGCTCCAGATACTTGGCGGTCGTCTTGCCGATGTTGATTAACAGGCTGCCCGAACCGGAGGTCGGGTCATAGATCCGGATTTCCTGCCGTCCGCGGAGATGCTCGGCAATCAGCTCCGACATGAGCAGAGAGACTTCATGCGGTGTATAAAATTCGCCTGCTTTCTTGCCGGCATTGGACGCAAACTTCTCCAAGAGATACTCATAGATAAAGCCGAGCACATCGTAGTCCTGCCTGCCGTTCATCGGAATCTCGTCAATCAGATGAATCAGATCGCTCGCCGCCTTACTCTGCATCTTCGCATTTTCGCCGAGCTTCGAAAGTCCCACCTCAAGCGTCTGGAAAATCCCCTCAAAGACTTTTTTATGCGTCGGCGAAATCAGGCGGTTAAACGCAGAGAGTGCCACGCTCACATCGTCAATCGAAAAGTCCACGCCCTTCCGGATCCAGGTTGAGAACAGATTCTCGTAGGAAATAAAATAGCCGAGATTCTGCTGCAGGTTACTCTTGCCGGAATAAGCATCGGGCGCATTTTCGTTGACATATTCCTGAATATTTTCCGCTTCATAGCCCTTGCTGTACAGCCACTTTTCCTCCTGCTCGGAGAGGTATTTATAAAAAATAAAGCCCAGAATATAGTCCTTGTATTCATTCGCCTCAATCTTGGAGCGCATCTGATTTGCCGACTCCCAGATTTTTGCGGCCAACTGCTGTTTGTTCATCCCTCACGTCCCCTCTGACAAATGCTTGACTTATGCTCTAGCATTATACGCACAAAATGAGTCACTTGTCACCATCCCTCAGTCCCAGCGTAAGCCCTGCGGTACAAAAAAGGCAGCGACCTCGCGGCCGCTGCCTTTTCTATCTTACGAATTCTGCTTCTGCTTAATCATAGCGCGCTTCCGGAGGGTCGGATCCAGAATCTTCTTTCGGATGCGGAGGTTCTCCGGCGTGACCTCAAGGAGCTCATCCGTATCGATGAACTCGAGGCACTGCTCAAGGCTCATGACCTTCGGCGTGACGAGCTTCAGTGCATCGTCCGAGCCGGATGCACGGGTGTTGGTGAGTTTCTTCGTCTTGCAGACATTGACCTCGACATCCTCGGACTTGCCGCTCTGGCCGATGACCATACCGGCATAGACCTTGACACCGGCGCCTATGAAGAGCTGTCCTCTCTCCTGCGCCTGGAAGAGGCCGTAGGCAACCGCCTCGCCGCTCTCGTAGGCGATGATAGAACCGGTCTTCCGGTAGAACATATCGCCCTTATAAGGACCGTAGCCCTCGAACTCAGTGTTCAGGATACCGTTGCCCTTCGTGTCGGTCAGGAACTCGCCGCGGTATCCGATCAGGCCGCGCGACGGGATATTGAACTCAAGGCGCGTAAAGTTGCCGTGAATCGGCGTCATGCCGATCAGTTCGCCCTTTCTCGAGGTCAGCTTCTGGATGACCGCACCGGTAAACTCGTCCGGCACATCGACAAAGGCAATCTCCATCGGCTCCTGTCTCTTGTCGCGCTCGTCAAAGTGATAGATGACCTCTGCCTTCGAGACTGCGAACTCAAAGCCCTCGCGGCGCATGTTCTCGATTAAGACCGAGAGGTGCAACTCACCGCGGCCGCTTACCTTGAAGCAGTCCGGCGTGAGTTCTTCGACGCGGAGCGAGACATCGGTATTCAGCTCGCGGAACAGACGGTCGCGCAGATGGCGGGACGTGATGTACTGGCCCTCCTGACCGGCGAGCGGGCTGTCGTTGACCATGAAATTCATCGAGATGGTCGGCTCGGAAATCTTCTGGAACGGAATTGACTCCGGGGACTCGGGGCTCGTGATGGTGTCGCCGATATGCAGGTCGGAGATGCCGGAGACCGCGACAATCGAACCGAACTCCGCTTCCTTCACCTCGACGCGGTTTAAGCCTTCGTACTCATAGAGCTTGCCGATTTTCACGCGGCGCAGCTTATCCGGCTCGTGGTGGTTCACGATTGCGACTTCCTGGTTCACGCGAATCGAACCGTTGTCCACCTTGCCCACGCCGATGCGGCCCACATACTCGTTGTAGTCGATTGTGCTGATCAGAATCTGGGTCGGGGACTCCGGATCGCCCTCCGGTGCCGGAATGTGGTTGATGATGGCTTCAAACAGCGGCTTCATATCCGCATTGTCGCTGTCCATCGAAGTTCTTGCCCAGCCGCCGCGCGCCGACGCAAAGATAAACGGGCACTCGAGCTGCTGGTCCGTCGCGTCGAGATCCATGAGGAGCTCCAGCACCTCGTCCACAACCTCGTCCGGACGCGCCTCCGGGCGGTCACACTTGTTCACACAGACAACGACATCGAGCGAGAGCTCCAGCGCCTTCTTTAACACAAAGCGGGTCTGCGGCATGGTGCCCTCGAAGGCATCGACCACGAGGACCACGCCGTTCACCATCTTTAAGACGCGCTCCACCTCGCCGCCGAAATCTGCGTGTCCCGGGGTGTCGATGATGTTGATCTTGACGCCGTCATAGTTTACCGCCGTATTCTTGGAGAGAATCGTGATGCCGCGCTCTCTCTCAATATCGTTGGAATCCATGACGCGATCCACAACCTCCTGATTGGCGCGGAACACGCCGCTCTGCCGCAACAACTGGTCCACGAGCGTCGTCTTGCCGTGGTCAACGTGGGCGATGATTGCGACGTTTCTCACATCCGTTCTCGTACTTCTCATTGAAAAATTCCTCTCTCTTTCTGCCTGAGCATATCAAAACGCAATGTTATATTCTACTATGCTTTGCGTGGTATGGCAAGCGGGGAAGGGAAAAGAGCGCGGATTGCTCACCTTCCTTCTGTGATACGGAGCTTAAAATCACAGAGCGCATCCCCATGCCCTATGGTCTTGGTTCTGCCCCACAAGAGCCCGGGGTGCATATTCCCGTAGCAGATATCGTCCGTGTCACAAAAGCCCTTCACAAGCTCCGGACAGCCGTAGCGCACACAGCAGTCTTGGTAGGGGCATTTTACCATATCGAAGCGCATCCCGGTTTTCGATAAAAATCGGTTCTCGGTTAAAAATCCCGCTTCCGGAACACAGTGTTTCAGCGCTGTATTCAAAAACAGTTTCGGAACCAGTCTGTATAAGCCCGGGATTTTCAATACAGCTCGAATCACGGGCGCTGCGCGTTCGGCAAGCCGGCGGTAGTAACCCGTCACAAACGCAGCGGCTTCCTCGCGCCCCATTCCCGCATCCACCAAGGCATGGAACAAGGCGATACACGGATAAATGCGCTCCCGCTTCTGCCCGGAATACGCCGGTGGGTCGTCCTTGTTTTCTTCGAGGAGCGCGGCATAGCGTTTTTCCGCATTCGTTAGGATTTCCCGCGCCTTTTCCTCACCGTATTTTTCTTTTACTTGCGGAACCATATTGCGCAGATACTTGGGCTGCTTTGTCATATCGATTCCTTCTTTCGCTTGTTTTCTATCCTGTTTTTACCGAAACTCCTTCATCTATTTCGACATTTTCTCATCTGCCAACAGATTTTCCACCAAATGTCAAACGCCCCCGTTTCCCTCCTCTCAATTTTGTCAACACCTCATAATCGCGTCTTTCATACAATTTATTCCATTTCTACCGTCACAGGGTTTAATGGGTATTCTATTCTTATGTCGCCACATGAAAATGTATGAATGTAATTTTATTACTGCCACTTTCTGAGATCTTTTTTCTCCATTGCAACCAGCAATACTTCATCCTGTCGTAGCGGCTCTTCGGGATTCCCGAACCTCCACTTTTTCCCCTCTGCTTTTAGGGCAACCACGTTCATCATGTGATTTTTTCGAAGTTGAAGTTCTATCAACGTTTTGCCAATCCACTCTTCTCGCACTTTTAGTTCCACCACATACAGGTTGTCATCAATTTCCCAGAAATCCTTGAAAGAGGATGAAAGCAAAATTCTTGCCGACCGCATACCTCCCTCTCCCTCCGGATCAAGAATCTTATCCACACCGATTTTACGAAGAATCGAAGCCGTTCTGTCGGTCGATGCTTTTGCAACGATGAGAGGAACCCCCTGCTCCTTTGCAACCGCAACCGACATAATGGCTGCGGCGATATTTGTTCCCGTACATGAAACGACAATGTCCATATTCTTCAACCCAAGCGCCACAACTTCTTCTTCGTTCTCCATGTTTGCCTGTACAACAGACGTGCATTTCCCCGAAAAATCATTCACTACCTTTTCATCACTGTCCACGGCCAGAACATCCGCCCCCATAAGATATAAATTTTCAGCCAGACTTCTCCCGTATTTTCCGAGTCCCAGTACCGCTATCGATTTTTTCATCATTTTAATTCCCTTTACCCCACATAAAACATTCCCTTGGAATGCCTGATTGTATTGCCTGCTTTTACATCTCCCACAAAGAAACATGCCATCGAAATCGGTCCGATTCTACCGAGATACATCGATACAATGACCACAATTCTTCCGTAAGCGCCAAGCTTCGGTGTAAGCGCTCTTGACAATCCAACTGTACCAAGTGCGCTTGTAATCTCGTAGCAGGCATCCGTCAATTCGATATTCTCAACTGCCATCAGAAGCACGGTCATCGTGAGTAAGACCGAAGCGCTGACCGCTACAATGGCCGCGGCTTTTCTCATCATCTCTGCCGATACGCTTCTATGAAAAATCACTGTCTCTTTTCTTCCGTTAATATAGGAGTACGCATTCATGAAAACCAGAAAAGCAGTAACCGTCTTGACGCCGCCTGCGGTTCCTATCGGAGAACCTCCGATAAACATTAAAATGTATCCTATCAAACAAGAAATCTCTGTCAGCTTTTCCTGCGGTACCGACGCAAATCCCGCAGTTCTGAAACTTACAGATTGAAACAAGCTGTTGCAGAATTTGTCCCACAAATTCATATCTCCGATGGTTCCCGGATTGTTAAATTCTGCCGCCATGATTCCGACAGCACCGGTAATAATCAGTATTGCGGTGACAAGAAGTACCAATTTCGTATGCTCCGGAAACCGTCTCACCGTTGTGACCGGTCCCAAACGATGACGGAAGCCCTGCTTGATGCCATCGACTACATCAAACCACACAACGAAGCCGATTCCACCCAGAATAATGAGTAGCATGGTGGTAAACATGAGGAAAGGCGAATCCCTGAACTCCATCATACTGTTTGGGCCTGTGACATCCATCCCCGCATTACAAAATGCAGAAACAGACTGAAAACAAGCTGCCCACAAACCTTTCAAAATACCGTACCTCGGTATAAACCTGCTTGCATAGAATAAGGCGCCCATACCTTCAAGCAAAAAAGTCCCTTTAAATATTCGCAACAGGAATGCCAAGTGTCCCCTATTTCGCTCAATATTCAGCGCACCACCCAGCAGTTTCCGATCTCCGAGCGTAAATTTCTTTTTCCCCATCAACATAAACAACGCCCCGACCGCAACGACACCGAGTCCTCCGATTTGTATCAGCAACAGAATGACCATCTGCCCGAAAAGGCTCCAGTGCGCATATGTGTCCACAACCACAAGCCCGGTCACACACACAGATGTCGTTGCCGTAAACAGCGCTGTCAAAATCCCTGTACTCTCTCCCTCCGCTGTCGCAAACGGAAGCATCAACAGAAGCGTTCCCAAGATAATGGCTAACAGAAAACTCAAGGGAATCAAGCGTTCAGGTGCGATTCTCATTTTCCTGCGTTTTATCAATTTTTTTATCATAGACACTCTCTTTTTAACATTCATCTTATGAAACAACTACTGACAACTCATCCTTATTATACGCACACTTTCCTTCCCTGTCACTGGCCTCACTCCACAGAAGCCTTTCCACATTTCCCTTCGCTTTCCCGGATATAAAAGAGAGAGGCTCCCGCCTCTCTCTTTTCGCCGCACTCAGCGCACAGTCTTCACAAGCCGCAACATCTCTTGTTCCGTCAGTGGATGTGCCTCTGCTTCGACGGAATACGAATAGCCGTCTCTCGTCCATGTCGCGAGAAACCGGCGCCCGTTTTCACCGCGAAGCGTGACATTTATGCCGTCAACGTGCTTTTCTGTCGTTTCCGCATACTCGTTAAAATCTCCGCTCGGGTCGGTCTCCCCCTTCTCTTTCCGGAGCTCGTAACCGATTTCTCCGTCTTCTTCGCGCATGTAAGCAACACTGATGACTTCTCGATTGAGGACGCGAATCACCTCTGCGGTATAGGGAGCTTTTGGCGCCGGTAACACGAGGCCGAAGCCGGTCAGCGCCTCTGCCTCTTCGACACTCGAGACTTCCTGCCAGGGGTTACCGGTCTGCATGACAGCGCCGCCTTGTTCTGTCCCCGCCTGCTTGCGAAGATAGTGCGGTGCCCCGATGACTAACACAAGGCAGGCTGCCGCAAGCCCCGTGATTTGCGCTGCCGACGGAAGTTTTCGGATCTTTGCTTTCCGAAACTGCTCTGCCTCCTCAATATACTTATCATCAATCTCCGTCAACGCGCGAAGGAGCGTTTTCGCATTTTTGTGTTTCATACGCGGTAACCCTCTTTCTCCAGCACTTCTTTTAAGCTCTGCCTGGTCCTGAGAAGGCTCATTTTAATTTTGCTTTCTCCGAAGCCGCTGCGCGCGGAAATTTCCTGCACCGAATCGCCGAACCAGTAGCGCCGCAGAAAAATAGTTCTCGCGTCCGGTTTTAAGCGCCCGAGAAAGGCATTGAGCACTTCGCTTAAGCCCTCCGTATCCGTCGGGAATGCCGTTTCATCGGCAATCACTTCCGCGAGTTCATCCAGTAAGAGCGGCACTTCGCCACCGCCCCGTTTCTCCGCGTGCATCGCATCGTAGCGGTCCAGCGAAAGGTTGCGGGTGATTTTCGCGAGAAAGGCCGACAGCTTTTCCGGTCTCTTCGGCGGTATGGTGTCCCAGGCTCTTAAATAGGTGTCATTTTCGCACTCCTCGGCATCTTCCTCGTTTCGCAAAATACCTCTCGAAATCGAGAACAGGAGTCTGCCGTATTGCTTCTTTGTCTCTAAAATCGCGGTTTCCGCGCGCTTCCAGTAGAGCGCGACAATCGCCCGGTCTTCCATGTGCCACCTTTAGTTCTTCGGCTCTTCAGTTGCGGACGGAAGTTCTGTTCCAAGCTCCAGTTTTTCTGTATCCAGCACCTCGGTGCTGCCGTCCGCCTTTTTCCGAACGGTCAGCAGGCAAAAACTTCTGTCCGCATTCGGGACAGCTCTGTTACCGCAGAGAAGCGTATAGCTGTTCTCCGGCTCTCCCGCGCCGCCGATGTACGCAATCGGTTCGTAGACACTGCCCACCTTGCCGGTGAGCGCTGCCTCAAACACCTCCTGTACCGCGGGATTTGCCTGCGGGTCGCTGTCGCCGCTGTTATACTTCCACTCCGCCGTCATTCCGGCCGCTGCGGCGGGCAGCAGTTCTTTGGTCCCGCAGAGTTCTGCCTTGCCGTCCAAATCCTCATAGACATCCACCAGGAGATACGCGGAGGTTGCATCCGGCACCACCGCCGTGCCTTTGCAGAGATAAGCGTAATTCGTCCCTGCGACCGGCTGCGAGCCCAGCACGGCAAGCACCTCGTACCTGTAGCCCGTCATCCCCTCCACAGCCGCAGTAAAGGCCTTCATCGCGTCGGCATTGTCTGCCGGTGCGAGGCTCCCCTGGTTGGCGCTCCAGCCGCCCGTCAGGATATCATCACTCTCTCTCGTCTCTGTTTCCGCACTGCTCTCCGCAGCCGCGGCCGTACTCGCCTGTGCCTTTCCCTGTCCGCAAGCTGCGAGCATCACGCTCAACATAACCGCCGCCGTCATCAGTCTCTTCTTCATCTCTGTCGCATCCTTTCTTGCTTTTCCCGCAGGACTTTTTTCTGTTCTCATCCTATCAGACGGTTTCCGTCTCTCCAAGGTCACAGTTTCTCAGATTTTTTTATTTTGCCCAGCCTTTTTTCTCTTTTTCCGGAACAAGCCACAAAAAACGGATGTCACCCCCCGCGTAAAGGGCGGTGACATCCGTTTGTGTAGCAAAAACCGATTTCTCGCTTCCTGTCTCAGCTTTTCTTTTTCTTTCGCGGTGTGACCTTCGGCGCTTTCTTTTTCGGCGCTGCGGTGCTCTCCTTCACTTTCTTCGGCTGCACCTTGCCGCTGCCCTTCTTATCCTCTGCCGTGCTCTCATCCGTCTTCTTCGTGTCGCCCGGTTTCAGACCCGGAATGCCGATTTCATCGTCCGGCGTGAGCGTACGGGATGGCGGGAAGATGACAGCGGATGTGTGAATGTTACAGCGTCTCTGCGGCGTCAGGCGGGAGTCATCCGTCTCGACCTCCGAATCCGGCACCACCATCACGACACGGCTCGTAGTCGGGCAGTACGGCGTCGGCAAGAGTCCCGTGACAGAGCAGACCGACATGGTCGTGTGCTTGTCGCACATCTCGGTCGGAATGGTGCCGCGCGCAAAGAATTCGGTGTAGACCGCATCGCCGCGCGGGTCGTTGCTGCAGACACCCTTGACCGGGAGTTTGCCGGACTTCCGGCAGATGTCGGCGGTCACAATGCTGTCCGGCATCACAAAGCCCGGATCCGGCTTGCCCTGGTGCACCTGCTCCATAATCTTCCGCCAGATGTCCTTGTGGAAGGAGTTGCCGCCGTTGCCGTCCGTGAGCGGCTGGTTGTCGTCGCAACCGCCCCAGATACCCGCCGTATAGTAGGGCGTGAAGCCCACAAACCAGACGTCCACGTTGTTGCTCGTGGTGCCGGACTTGCCGGCGCTGCTCATGTTCGAGGGCTTGGCGCGCGTGCTCGTCGTGTTGACATTGATGCCGCTGCTCGCAAATTTGCGGTTCGGCAGCATGGACTGCTGCAGCGCATCCGTCAGCAGAAAAGCGGTCGAGTCCTTGATCACGCGGTGCTGCTCCGGGTTATTCTCGAGGAGCACTTTGCCGTTGTGATCCAGAATTTTGGTGTAGAACACCGGCTTCGTGTAGACACCCTGGTTTGCGATTGCCGCAAAGGCCGCCGTAAGCTCCAGGTTGTTGACGCCCTTGGTGAGGCCGCCGAGCGCCATGGCCGGGTTATAGTCCGAGTCCGTGAGGCTCGTGATGCCGAACTTCTTGCTGTACTCCGCGCCGAGCTGCGGGCTCACGGTTTCCATGAGGCAGCGCACCGCGACAATGTTCATCGAGTACATGATGCCGTCGCGAATGCTGGACCAGCCGAGATAGTTGTCGTCGCCGTACCAGTTCCGGAACTGCTTGCCGTTTGCCTCGTAGGGGCCGTCGTAGTAGACAGAGCCGAGCGTCTGCCCGCAGGCATCGATTGCCGGCGCAAACGCGGACAAGACCTTGAAGGTCGAACCCGGCTGCCGGTAGGAATCCGTTGCGCGGTTTAAGGAAAGCGAGACGGTCTTCTCGCCGCGGCCGCCCGAGAGCGCCTTTACTTGTCCCGTGCTCTGCTCCATCAGCACAAACGAATCCTGCGGCTCGAGGATAATGTGCAGGCTCTCGCCGACAATCTGGTCCTCGGCGGGATTCACGACGCTCGCCCGGAAAGCCTCGGCATCTGCCTTCGCCTCGGCATCCGTCCGGTACAGACCGTCAAAGTCTTTCCCCTTGTTGGCGAGCACGTTGCGCTCGCTGTAATTCTGCACCTCGCCGTTTGCGCGTTTCACCGAGAGGCGGTATTCGAGCGCGTACTTGGTGACCGCATAGTTCGCGGGGTTGTTGATCTCGCCGTCCACAATCGCCTGCAGCGCAGGATCCTGAGTCGTGTAAATCGAGAGGCCGCCGCTGTAGAGGAGATTATGCGCCTGTGTGTCGGTATAGCCGAACTTGTCCTTCAGATCCTGCTGCACCTGGCTCACAAGTTCGTCGGTAAAGTAGCTGTAGGTGTGGGTCGCCTTCTCCTTGGAAACCAGGTCGGCGTTCTCAATGCGGTCGTAGACATTGTCCGCGAGTGCCGCCTCCTGCTCCTCCTTGGTGATGTAGCCCTGCCGCAACATATAGCGGAGTATCACCTTCCGCTTCTCCTCGTTTGCCTGCCGCCCCGTAATCGGGTTGAGCCGCGAGGGGTTCTGGGTGATGCCCGCGAGCACGGTGCACTCCGAGAGCGTCAAATCCTTGACCTCTTTGTTGAAGTAGCGCCGCGAAGCCACTTTTACGCCGAGCGCATTGCTGCCGAGGTTGATGGTATTCAGGTAGTTCGTCAGGATAACTTCCTTGCTCATGATGCGCTCAAGCTTCATCGCGAGGTACTGCTCCTGAATTTTTCGGGTCAGTTTCTCGCCGAAGCTCTTTTCCCGGCCGCCGTTGAAGAGATTGTTTTTGATGAGCTGCTGGGTGATGGTCGAGCCGCCGCCCGAACTCGAAGTCCCGCGAATCACACCGACAACCGCGCGCATAATGGAGCGCGTGTCGACGCCGTTGTGCTGCCAGAACCTCTCGTCCTCAATCGCGACGAACGCATTGATCAGGTTCTTCGGCAATTCCTCATAAGTCGCCTCTTCGCGGTTCGAGCCCGCCATGACCAAAGTCTCCACCTGATTTCCGGTCGCATCGTAGACCGAAGTTGCAAAGCCCATCGGGGCAATGCTGTCCGGCTTGAGCTCCGGCGCCGAATCCACAATGCCGCGAATCGCGCCGAGCACAAAGGACACCGCGAGCGCGGCAACCAAGAGCAACAGCATGAGCACCACGCGGACTGCCGTGAGAGAGATCAGATTTTTCAGTTTGCTCCGGTGCGCGTCCTTGTCCTGCAGCGCGCGCTCCACGGAATTTCTTCCAAAATCCACTGCGCACTCCTTTGAAAAAATTTTGAGAGTTCACCCTAGTATATCATGAGTCACCCCCGAACTCCAGCAATCCCCCGCCGCTGTCCCGCAGGGCCTTTGCCGCTCTCCTTGCATTTTGGCTGTCCGCAATGCTATGCTAAGATTTCAGTGAAAAATTTCTGTCCTATCTACCTAAGACAGAACGAGGAGGTCCTTCATGCCCGAGTGCCGGTATACCCTACTGAAGAGCGGCAGAGCCGAACTGGAAGAAAAGAAATCGCGCTTCCTGGCGCAGAGTTTCTTTGTGCGGAGCGAGGCAGAGGTCGCGGAAATCCTGGCGGCCGTCCGGAAAGAACACTACGACGCCCGGCATGTCTGCTCAGCCTATGTGCTCTTTGGCAATCCGCCGCTTGAAAAATCCTCCGACGACGGCGAACCCGCAAAGACCGCGGGACTCCCGATGTTAGACCTGCTCCGCGCAGCTTCGCTTTGCAATACGCTTGTCACGGTGACCCGCTACTTCGGCGGCATCAAGCTCGGCACCGGCGGTCTGGTCCGCGCCTATACGGCGGCGACCAAGGGCGCGCTCGAGCAGGCTGTCATCGCGGAATTGCTGCCTGCCGTGCGCCTCTCCCTGACCGTCGACTACGGTCTCTACGGAAAAGTGTCTCGCCTCGCCGAGGACTGTGCGGGCACCGTGCTCTCCCTCGACTTTCTCGCGGAAGTGTCTCTCTGTCTCCTCTTTCGGGTAGAGGACAGCGCGCGCTTTCTCGCCGCGCTGACCGAGCTATCGGGCGGTAGCCTGACACCCGACAGCGCCGAAACGCTGACCTGTGTCGAGCGAGACGGAAAGCTCACGCCCATACAGCTCGGCGCCTGCTGAAAACACGCACCCGCAAGCAAAGACCCGAACCCTCCGAAGGGTTCGGGTCTTTTGTTCTGTTTGTTCTTTTGCTCTATTTGTTCTTTACACAGCGTTTTACTGTGTTTTCTCGCTCTCCGCCTGTCTCGCGAGTTCTGTGCCCGGGAAGCGCGATATGACTTCCGCAAAAAAGGTATTCGCGTTCTCTGTGTCTCCGAGCGCCTTGTAGGCCATCGCCTTCCGGAAGAGCGCCGGCTCGTAATTCTGATTGATCGCGAGCGACTTGTCGTAGAGATCGATGGCTGCCCGGTAATTGCCCGCCTGGAACTGCACTTCGGCGCGGCTGTAGAGGCTTAAGTACCCCTCGCTGTTCATTTTCCCCGCGACCGACTGATAAATCTGCTGCACCGAGACGCCGCTGCCGTCGTCGATGTCGGTGAGTTGAGACACATCGAGGGTCGCGTAGAGCTCGGCCGCGTGTGCATAGTCGTTGTTCCGGAAGTCGTTCAGAATGCCCGCGAGCTTCTGGTACTGCGAGAGCTTGCTATTTTCGCCCTCGGTCAGCATGTCGACCTGACTCTGGAGCGCGCTCTTCTCCTCTTCCGCGCTGCTGTGATTCACCTCGACATCGCGGAGCGCGCTGTTTACGGATGCGAGCTTCCGGTCCATCTCCCGGAGCTCGGCGTTATGACTTGAATTCAGCTCGGCCCGCTTGGTCGGCATATAGAGAAAAATCACCGCCGCCGCACCGATTAACAGGCCGATGGCAATGTTCAGGCCGGTCTGCCAGCCCGTGCTCTCGCGGTACGTCGAGGGAATCAGAACCTCATCGTCCGACATCTCCCGGTGCGAATAGGTTCTTGAGCCGTTGTCGATTTCCTCTTTGGGCTTATCCTGCTTTTTTTGGATGCGCCGCTTCTCCTGCTCGGCGGCATCCGCATAGCGCACCGCCGTCTGGTTCATGCGGTCGGTTTTCCGCACCAGTTTGAGATAGTGATCCGCCCGCTTATAATCGCCCGCCTCGATATAGAGGAGCGAGAGCAGGAGCCCCGCCCGCACATAATTCGGATGCTGGGCGACAATACCGGCGAGCTGATGAATCGCCGTGTCGTAATTGCCGTTTTTCGCTGCCTCAAGCGCCACATTGTAGCGCTCAATCATCTTCGAGAACGAAGCGAGCTGCCCGCCGCGCCGTCTGACATCGTCGAGATAAAAGACCGCGCGGTTGTTTTCGGTCCGGAGGTCAATGCTGATGACCCACTGCACGAGCGCATCGCCGACCTCTCCCATCTCATAAAAGATGAGTCCCAGAAGATTTCTGGCATCCGTCAGATCTTTGTTGAGCTCCAGGGCGCGCTTTAAGTACGGTACCGCCCCGGATAAATCCCTCTGTCTCGCGAGCTGCAGGCCGCGATTGTAACAGCTGTTGGCCGCCCGAACGCTGCGCTCCAGTACATTCATGCTTCTGTCTCTCCGCTCCGCTTTAAGAGCTCCATCAAAATATCCTTCATGTCCGTGAGATCGCTCCGCACAATCGCATCTTCCACCGCCGAAATCTCAAGGCTCGAGCGATAGTTCCGGATCTCCTCGTCAAAATTAATCATTTGCTTTCCTCCGCCAAAATTTCACCTGCCAGATAGAGCGAGCCCGCGATGAATAAAATCGCATTCTCCGCCTGCTCCCCTCTCGCCTGCCGGAGGGCTTCCCCGACACTCCCGTATGTCTTCGCCGCGGTCGCCCCTGCATTGCGGTAGATGTCCGCGAGCGCGTGCACTTCCGTTCCGCGCGAAGTGTGAAGCGGCGCGAGATAAATGCAAGTAGGCCGCAGGACTTTCACAAAGGTCTCCGCAATCGCAGCGAGTTCCTTATCCTGCACGGACGAAGTCAGCAGAAGCGGCTTCTTGCCGCGCTTTGCCGCAAGTGCTGCCCCGGCCTCCGCCATCCGCAGCACGCCGTCCGCATTGTGCGCGCCGTCCAGAAACACATCGGGATGTATTTCCTGCATGCGGCCTGTCCAGACTGTCGCCCGGACGGCCTCCGGAAAAGAAACTGCCGATACGCGTTGCCGCGCTTCTCCTGTCTCTCCCTCTGAAAAGACCTGAAACGCCTTTGCGGCGAGCGCCGCATTTTCCCGCTGATACGGAGCCAGCAGAAAAGCAAAGCACGTGTCCGCGGGGTCAGGCGCGACCGGATAGGCGGGTGCCTGCATCTCCCGCGCCTTCGCCGCAATGATGTCCGCGACCGAAGGCACGGCATCCAGATAGACCACCGGGACCGTTTTCTTGATGATACCCGCCTTTTCCGCCGCAATCTTCTCGACCGTATCGCCGAGATACTGCATGTGGTCCAGGCTTATGCTGGTCAGCACGGTGAGGCAGGGCGCGCAGCTGTTGGTCGCGTCGAGCCTTCCGCCGAGTCCGGTCTCAAGTACGACAACTTCACAACCCGCCTCCCGGAAGAGCAGCATGGCCATGTAGTAGAGATACTCAAAGTAGGCGGGAAAATTCCGACCGGCCCGTAGCTCTGCCTCCCCTTGGCGCTTCACCGTCTCTGCGGCCGCCCGAAAGGCTTCCGAAGAGACCATCTTCCCGTCGATTAAGATGCGCTCTCGTATGTCCACGAGATGCGGCGAGACAAAGGTGCCGACACGGTACCCCGCGCGGCGCAGTGCCTCCGTCAGATAGGCGCAGACAGAACCCTTGCCGTTGGTCCCCGCGACATGAATGACCCGGAACGCGCGATCCGGCGCGCCGAGCGCATCTAAAAATGCCCTGACTTCCGGTACGGAAGTCTTCTTCTCGCCCCACATGGGCAAATCATCGGGGCAACGCCTCTCTTCCGCCATCGTTTTCCCTCGTTATGCGCCGAGCATCTTTCTCTGCTCGCGCACTTTTTCCAGCATTTCCTCGTACTTTTTCCGCTTCTCCTGCTCGGCAGCGACCTTGTCGGCCGGTGCCTTCGCGAGGAACTTTTCGTTCCGGAGCATACCGTCCGCACGGGCAATCTCGCTCTCGAGCCGCGCCTCTTCCTTCGCGAGGCGCTCCTTCTCTTTCTCGACATCGACCAAATCCGCAAACGGAATGTAAATCATAGCGCCCGGGATGACGGCCGAGACCGCATCCTCCCGAATTCCGGTCTTATCCTTCTGCAGCTTTACCTCCGAAGCGCGACCGAGTACGCGGAAGAAATCCTCCGCGCGGCGGAAGCTGTCGAGCACAGCCTCGTCCTCGGAGACCACAAAGACCTCCGCCTGCTGTCCCGGCGCGACATTCATCGACGTGCGGATGCGGCGAATTTCACGGACCGCGTCTTTGACGCGCTCCACCTCGGCCGCATCCTCCGGGAACACGAAACGCGCTTCTTCGACCGGCCAGGACGAGACCATGATGCTGTCTTCTTCGTTTAAACTCAGGAACACTTCCTCAGTGATGAAGGGCATGAAGGGGTGGAGAAGCTTCAGCGCGCGACTCAAGACCTCGCGGAGCGTCCAGAGTGCCGCCTCGCGGGTCGGATCCTCCTTATTCCAGAGGCGCGGCTTGACCATCTCGATGTACCAGTCGCAGAACTCCTCCCAGATAAAGTCATAGACCTTCTGGAGCGCAATGCCAAGTTCGAACTTCTCAAGGTTCTCGGTGACCTCGCCGGTGAGCCGGTTCAGCTGATGCAGCACCCAGCGGTCCTGCGGAAGCAGCGCCGCTGCCGCGGGTTCCGCCGGCATGGTCTCGCCGAGGTTCATCTCGATGAAGCGCGCCGCATTCCAGATCTTATTCGCGAAGTTTCGCGCGGATTCCACTCTCTCCCAGTAGAAGCGCATGTCGTTGCCCGGCGCATTGCCTGTCATCAGCGTGAGGCGCAGCGCATCCGCGCCGTAGCGGTCAATGACCTCAAGCGGGTCAATGCCGTTGCCGAGCGACTTGGACATCTTTCTGCCCTCCGCGTCGCGCACCAGACCGTGAATCAGCACGGTGTGGAAGGGAAGCTTGCCGGTCTGTTCAATGCCGGAGAAGACCATGCGGATCACCCAGAAGAAGATGATGTCATAGCCGGTCACAAGCACATCGGTCGGGTAGAAATAGCGGTACTCGGGCGTATCCTTCGGCCAGCCGAGGGTCGAGAACGGCCAGAGCGCCGAACTGAACCAGGTGTCGAGCGTATCCTCTTCCTGACGGAAGCTGTGGCCGCCGCAGTGCGGGCAGGTATGCGGCATCTCGCGCGCCACGATCACTTCGCCGCACTTGTCACAGTAGTAAGCCGGAATCCGGTGGCCCCACCAGAGCTGGCGGGAAATACACCAGTCGTGAATGCCTTCGAGCCAGTTTAAGTAAGTCTTGCCGTAGCTCTCCGGCACAAACTTGAGCTCACCGCTCTTCAGCGCCGCAATCGCCGGCTTTGCCATCTCCTCCATCTTCACAAACCACTGCGGCTTGATCATCGGCTCAATGACGGTCTTGCAGCGGTCGTGTACGCCGACCGCGTGGCTGTGCGGCACGACCTTCACGAGGAGACCCGCTGTCTCGAGGTCCTTGACCATGGCCTTTCTCGCCTCGTAGCGGTCCATGCCGTCGTAGGGAGAACCCGGGCAGCGAATCGTCGCATCGTCGTTTAAAATCGTAATCTCCGGCAGATTGTGGCGCTTGCCCACCTCAAAGTCGTTCGGGTCGTGCGCCGGCGTGATCTTCACGCAGCCGGTTCCGAATTCGGGATCCACATAGCTGTCCGCGATGACCGGAATCTCGCGCTCCGTGAGCGGAAGCTTTAACATTTTGCCGACCAGCGCCGTGTAGCGCGCATCGTCCGGGTTCACCGCAACGGCGGTATCGCCGAGCAGGGTCTCCGGTCTCGTGGTCGCAATCTCGACATAGGCGCCGTCTTCGCCGACAATCGGGTACTTGATGTGCCAGAAGAAGCCGTCCTTGTCGACGTGCTCGACTTCCGCGTCGGAAATCGTGGTCTGACAGACCGGGCACCAGTTGATGATGCGGCTGCCGCGGTAGATGTAGCCCTTCTCATAGAGACGCAGGAAGACTTCCTTCACGGCCTCCGAGCAGCCCTCGTCCATCGTGAAGCGCTCTCTGTCCCAGTCCGCGGAGGAGCCGAGTTTCTTTAACTGGTTGATGATGCGGTTGCCGTATTCATCCTTCCACGCCCAGCACTCCTCGAGGAACTTCTCTCTGCCGAGCTCCTCCTTGTCTCTGCCCTCTTTTTTGAGCTTTTCGATGACCTTGACTTCGGTCGCGATTGCCGCGTGATCCGTGCCCGGCTGCCAGAGGGCAGAATAGCCCTGCATTCTCCGGAAGCGGATCAGGATGTCCTGCATCGTATTGTCGAGCGCATGGCCCATGTGCAGCTGTCCCGTGATATTCGGCGGCGGCATGACAATGCAGAACGCCTTCTTCTTTTCATCCACCTCGGCGTGGAAATAGCCGCGGTCCATCCATCTCTGATACAGCTTATCCTCAATCTCCGAGGGCGTATAAGTCTTCGGCAGTATTTTCATATTCAGTCCTCTCTGCGTTTGTCTCATCCGGGCCGGTCTTTAGACCATGCTCCGGTATTCTTCCCGCCACTGCGCAATGATTTTTTCTTCGCGCGCACGGCGCTTTGTCTCATCCTGTTCGGCAAAAACAGCTGCAACTTCTTTTGCCTCTCTGCCCGTTGCGCCGCGCGATGTCACTTCGCGCAGCTGTTCCTCCCAACGCGCTTTCTCGCTGTCCCGCATCTCCGGCAGTTCCCGCCGGAAACGCGCTTTCAGTGTCTCGTCCGTCTCGGTCTCCGCAAGGAAATACATGCGCTTTATGGTATTTCTGTCCCGCCCGAGCACATAGGCCTCCTGAAAACAGTCGAACGCACGCTCCGAGAGAAAGAGATTCGCGAGCGCCGCGCCCTCGCGGTCCAGAAGGCGACTCTTCGAGGCGCGGTCCAGCTTGTCGTCCGCGAGCGCTCTCTCGTAGGCGCCGACCGCCTTCCCGTATTTCCGGAGCGAGAAAAAGAGATCACCCCGCTTTAACTCGGCTCTCTCCCGGGGAAGCGCGAGATACTCCTTCGCGTCCTGCAAAAACATGCTCTGCTGTCTCGGGCTCGCATAGCCGCTCCGCGCAAGAAAGCGCGCGAGTACCTCTTCGCTCCGCGCATTCTCGCCCCGGTAGCTCCGAAGTTCCCGCGCGAGCGCGGGCTGCAGTGCGCCCCGCTCCACAAAGGCAAAAAATGCCTCTCCGACAAAACCCTCGAGAAACAGCGGCGGATACTTGAGAATCAGATAAGAGAGCTCTTCCGCGGTCTCCGCATGAATGCCCAGATTCTCGAGATAGAGCCTCTCTCTCGGATTGTTCTTGCCAACCAGTATTACTCCCACAGCTCCACCTCCTGCGCGAGCACCTCGCCGCCCGGCGGATAAATCTCTCCGAACCCGGCGTCGCGAAGCTTCAGCGAAACGGTGCGCTCATCCCCGAAGCGGAATGCGCAATCGACATAACAGCTCTTCTCCTCCCGCTCCGGCAAAAAGCCGAGCGGCACGCTGAGGGTCTGCGCCGCGCCGCGCGGGCCGGCGCCGACTGTGAGCAGCAGTTCTTTTCTGTCTTCGGGGAGCAGACGAAAGCTGCCGCCCGCCGTGAGCAGTGATTCTCCCGCCTCGACGAGCACCAGCTCCCGCTCTTCGCCGTACTGTTTCACCGGAAGCGAAATCTGCGAGGCCGCCCGACCCGCACAGATCAGACGCGGCACCGTGCCGCTGTTCTCCGAAAGACGGCAAGCCTCGACCGCGCCGCGCGAAAACAGTTCCTTCTCTTGGTACAGCTTCCGCTGTCCCTTGCAGATGGCATGCTGAAAGCCCTCCGACCAGCTCATGCGGTTAAAGCCCTCGCCGGTCAGAATCACACTTGCGAAATGGCGATTCCGGAGAAGCCGCTCGGCACTGACCGTCAGCACCTGATCTGCCATGCGCTCTCCCTGCGGTGTCGAGAGCATGCGAAGCGTAAAGGCCTCGCGGAGCTTTCGCTGTTCCGCATAGAGACAGCTTCTTCCCTTTTCTTTCTTTTCACGCGCCATATAAAAACAGAGCGACTTCTCCGCGAGATCAAAGAGTCCCACCTCGCCCGCGGCGAGCAGAGCCGGTTCCGCCGAGATAAAGGCGAGAAAGCTCTCCTCGCGGCTTACGAGACGCGTTCTCTCCGCCGGAAAGCCGAACTGCGGCAACAGCGCCGCGAGCTCCCGCACAAACGCGAGCCGGTAATCCGGCAACACAATGACCGTGCGGAGTTCTTCCGCTTTTTCATCTCCGAGCACCTGCTTCCGCGCGAGTTTTAAAAACCGCGCCAGCAGTTCCACAGCGCGGTATTCGGTATCCTCCGCCACCAGAAGCCCGTCCCGCTCGCTCTCGGCGAGCAGCCCCTGTACCATGCTGCCCCGTCCCGCGAGCGCCTTTTCATAGGCCTCCGCATCGATATACCAGCGGTCTTCCCGCTTGTCGCGGCAGAGCTCCGTGCGAAGCAAGAGCTTTTGTTCCCGCCCGTCGGAAACAAACAGGAGGTTCGCATCCGTGTTCGAGAGATCAATTCCCAGATACTGCATCGACCTCGGCTCCTCTCTGCGTCATCAGAGACGCCATACTGTCCGCACCGAAGGAGAAGAGTTCGCTTCTCGCCTCGCGCGCAGCGGCATAGGCAGAGAGCTCTGCCTTAAGTTCCTCTTCCGCGCCGCCGAGCAACTCGCCGAAGCGGTTCAGCCGGGCATAGGCGCTGCCGCGCGAAATGCGCTCCGTGCTCTCGCGGAGCACCGTGCGCCGCACAACCTCGCCGCTCTCGGCGTCGAGAACGCGGTACTCCTCGGTCTCGCCCGAAAAGAGCACACTGCTCCTGAGGTAAATTCTGCCGAAGAGCTCCGTGCAGTCTGCGCGGCGAAAAGCTGTCTCACCGGGCAGCACGCGGCTCTCCACAATGTAGCGTTTGCCTTCCTCTCCCCGGAACGAAAAGAGGGATCTCTCGAGCAGCGCATCCGGCAACCGTATCTTTCCGGCGAGCTGTTTGCTCTCCGGCAGGAAAATATCCTGCTCGGCGAGCATCTGTAAAAAGCGTTCGGCCAGCGTTTTTTCCCGCGCGCCGAGCGCATCGAGCGACACATAATAGTGCAGCAGCGCACAGGCATAAAGACGCGGTACCTTGGTCATCTGTTCCGCGTAGTCCTCCATGGCCCGCGCCTGATCGGGCGTGAGCGGGATGTCCGAGAGCAGATATTCGCCCGCGCAAACCGTGAAATACGCTTCCGCGAGTTCCCGTTCCACAGCGCCCTGCTGTTCGCAGCAGGCAAAGACCCAGCGGATCTCGCTGCGGTCGCCGAGGAAAAGCTGGCCCGCGAGCACGCGCGTCGGCAAATCCGCGGGCTCTGCGCCCTGCTCTGTCACGGCGTGCAGGAGAGAGCGCATCTCGCCGATGCCGCCGTTATAGTGCGCCGCAAGATATCCGAGGATCGCCCGGTCGGCTTTTCCGGCGCGGAATACCGCGAGTGCCAGTTTGCGGAACAACTCCTCCGACGGCGCCTTGTCCGCCTGCACGAGGTAAGAGACCAGTCTTGCCAGGGCATCCGGCTCGAGTTCCCGCGGCAGATATTCCTGCAGAAGCTCATAGGCCTCCTGCCACTTTTCCCGCTGCACCAGCAACGAAAAAATCTCGGCCCGCTCTTTCTCGGTAAAATCCGCCTTGTCGCTGCGCTGCAGATAGCCCTCACAGCGCGACTTATTCGCGAGCAGCGCCGCGCGTATCCGGCCCTTACAGCTCTCGGCGAGCGACATATGTTCGAGGCCGAAGCGCAGCGTGCGCACGCCCTCGTCGTCTAGGTTTTCGTTTGCCTCGCTTGCGCGCTGCAGGAGTTCGTCGAGCTTCCGCAGCAACACGGCGGGCTGTTCCGGCTGAAGTGCCTCGCACTGCGCGAGATACTGCGGCAAATCAAAGAGCGCTTTCCGCTCCAACCCTTTCGGCGCGCGGCGATTGCCCGCGCTGTCCTCGGTGAGGAGCAGCGCCTGCGGCGAATAAATCGGCAAATAGGCCTCACCCGCTAGGAAGTCCGCCGTTTCCTCTTCTTCGAGTTCCGGATACACCGCGACGAGGCGGCGATCCTCCGCCCGCGGCGCTGCGACATACTGTGTCTGCAGGATGCGCGGCAGCACGGCGGCGAGTTTTTCATCTATCATGCCGTTCCAGAGCAACGCCTCATAAATCGGCGCGAGGCTCCGGCTCACCTCACCGGCGAGCAGCTTCCGAAGTCCGAAGTCCTCAATCTCGCGGCGATATTCCCGCCAGATTTCCGGTTCTTCGAGTCGGCGCTCACAGACTTTGCGGTAGAGCTTTACCAGGCTCTCCTCGCCGAGCGTATTGTCAAATAAAAAGTATAAGAGCAGCTCGTGCGGCAAGGGTTCCGCCGCATTCTCGGGCATACTCGCAAGCAACGCCTCATAGAGCCCCGGAATCCGAAGATCCTGGCGCACTGCCTCGCAGTACCAGACATAGGCCTCGCGGTCCGTTGCCCTGCGCCGTAGCGCACTGCGTACAAAGACTTCGAGTAACTCCCGCTGCGGCAGTTTTTCATAGACCGCGCGCAACACACGGAGTGTCTCGCCGGGCTGCTGCGCCGCCGTCTCGGTTGCAAGGGCTACAACCCGCCGCGCGACTGTCTTTGTCATTGCCTGTTCCCGGAGGAGAAAGCGAAGAGCCGCGAGCGAAACCGGCGTGAGGTCCGTGAGCGCCTCCCGCCGCTCCCGAAAAGCGCGCGCGAGGAGCGCATAGAGATACACACTCCGGCTGCCCTGCCGGTAACAGTGCTTTAAGAGCTTTTCCCACTTTGCGGCGCGCGCCGTCGGGTATTCGGGCACGAGGAGTAGAAGCGCCGGCAGCAATTCCGCCTTGCCTTCCCGCACAATCTCGCGCTCAACGCGCTCGGCAGTCCGATTCTTCTGGTGCTCATCGCCGGAGAGGAGACTCTTTAAGCTGTCCGCAAGGTACATTTTCAGGCGCTCCGTTCCCGCGACACGGATGCCGGAGAACGTTCCGTCGAGCGCATCGAGATACTGCTGCGCGCGCGCCGTATTGCCGCGTGCGGCGAGCAGCTCCGCTGTATAGAGCGCCGATCGCTGTGCGTCGATTTCCTTCTCGTGCTCCGCTTCCCGGAGCGCTGCCTCCGCCTCGCCGAGCTGCTCCCTTCTTCCGGTCAGCAAAAACAGCGCGTGGGCGTGGCGGTAGCGCAGCATGTAACGCCCCTCGCGCAATTCCGTCGCCTGGTTCTGCGGCGCAAACCCGCGGCGTTCCGCAGCGCCCGCTTTCAGAGAAATCGGCACTACTTGTTCGGTCTCCCCGCTCCGGAACAGAAGCGCGCCAAAATTCTTGCCCTCGTGCAGCGCTGACCGGTCTATGTCAAAGCGATAGCTGTACGGCACACCGCACAGCTTCTCCGGCGCAATCCGGCGCTGCGGCGTCAAGAGAAAGGCCGCCTGCGCTTCGACCGTCACCGGCAAGAGCAGCGTATCCCGGCTCTCCAAAAAGACATGGCCGCTCCGCGCCGCTCTCGGCAGCGTCGTGACTTTCGCAGTCGCGCGGAAGCTGTCGCCCTGTCTCGCGCCGAGTGCCTCCAGGAAAGCGTCCATGCCGCATGCCGCATCGCGGCTCTTTGCGAAGGCACGATAGAGCGCGCTCTGCTCCGGATCTCGCAGGAAGGGCGCGCGCCAAAATTCCCGGTACGCAAAAATGCGAAGCGCCGCCTCCCGGTCTGTCTTCGCAACTTTTGCAAAATCCTCTGTGGTTTTCAGGCGCTCCAAGAGTTCCGAGCCCTGCTGGTCCGTCACAGTGAAACAATACGGTACTGTCTTCTCACCGCCGTCCGTCACCAGAAGCAACCGACCGGTGAGTTCATCTCCCACTTCTAAGTAGCGCGCGTCCACCGTGAGTCGTATCCGGTTTTTGACGCCGCCGAAACTGTCTGTCAGCACCCGAACGCGAATATCATCCGAGTACGCAAGTCCCTTCAGCTGTATCCCATTGTCGCTGTCCGCATGAAACTCTGCGCTGAGCATCTCCCCGCGCCGCACAGAGAGACGTAAGTTCTCCGGACGCACGGAAAGCACAGGCACTTCTGAGTTCAGTACGCCCCGCGCAAGTCGGTTGATTCTTTCTCTCATCGCCTTCCTCTGTGCCTCCATTTATCGCAAGATATTTTAGCACACTTCCCCTTGCTTGCAAAGCTTGCTATACTTGCCGGGATTGGAGGTACACATGCTGTCCGAACCCATGACACTTTATAAGCTCATGATACTCTATCTGTTAAAGCGGGTGAATGTCGCGCTGAGCGAAAATATGATCTCGGAATTCTTTCTGTCGCGCGAATACACCGGCTATTTTACCCTGAAGCAGGCACTCTCGGAGCTCGGTGAATCCGGCCTGATTCAGCTGCACCGCACCCGGAACGCGAGCCGCTATTCGGTCACCGAAGAGGGCGTGCAGACACTCTCCTTCTTCGGCAAGCGCCTCTCGCCCGAAATTCTCGCCGACATCGACCGCTTTCTCCGGGAAAATCGCTTCCAAATCCGGAACGAACTCAGCGTACACGCCGACTACTACCCCGTCGGGCAGACGGGCTACCGCGTGCACTGCGAGGTGACCGAGGGCAAGAACTCCCTCTTTTCGGTCGAGCTCACCGCGCCGGAGGAGGCGCAGGCCATCGAGATGTGCCGCCGCTTTTCCCTCTGTTCCGGCGAAGTGTACCGCCTGCTGCTCAAAGAATTACTGCAGGCGGACTGACGCCTGCTTTGCCATCTCCGCGACGAGACGCAGCAGTTCCTCTCTCCCCTGTTTCGTGACCGAGGAAAAGAGAATCAGCGGTGTCTCTTTCGGTGCGCCCAAAGTCTCACGAAGCAGCTTCTTCTGCTTTTCGAGCTGGCTCCGCTTTAACTTGTCCGCCTTGGTGCCGACCAGCACGGCCGGCAGGCCCTGATCTATGATCCAGTTGTACATCAGGACATCGTTCTCCGAAGGCACGTGGCGGAGGTCGAGGAGCAGGAAGACCGCGCGGAGCTGCTTGTCCTCATGTAAATAGCGCTCTATCATCTTGCCCCAGCTCGCCTTGACCGCCTCGCTCGCGCTCGCATAGCCGTAACCCGGCAAATCGACAAAGTAGACCGCGCCGTTCACGCGGTAAAAGTTGATGGTCTGGGTTTTGCCGGGCTGGGCCGAAGTGCGCGCGAGCGCCTTGCGGTTCACAAGCGCATTTAAAAGGCTTGACTTGCCCACATTCGACTTCCCGGCAAACGCAAATTCCGGGAGAACGCTCTCCGGCAGCGCGCTCGTCACACCGAGCACAAACTGCAACACCGCATCCTTAATCTGACTGTTGCCGTCTTCGCCGATTAAGGGGCGGCACACCGCCGGCGGAACTTCAATTCCCTTCTTCTTCACCCTCTCCTTCTTCACGCTCGGCCGCTTTTTTCCAAAGGCACCTGCCACTGAGGGGCGTACTGTTGTCGCTTTCTTCTCCATCTGTCTCTTCTCCCCGTCCTGTCAGCGCAAGCGCTGCAAGTTCCCGAAACTCTCTGATATAGTACAATTTTAATCCTGCCGTAACTTCCTTCGGCAGCGCTGTAATCTCCGCGCGGTTTTCGTACGGCAGTGCGAGCGCCGTGAAGCGCTCCCGTCTCGCCGCAAGTAACTTCTCTTTCAGACCGCCGACCGGCAGAATATGACCGCGCAGCGTGATTTCGCCTGTCACCGCGAGATCGGCGCGCACCGCCTCGTGCCGGAAGGCCGAGAGCAGCGCAAGCGCCATCGCGGCGCCGGCACTCGGCCCGTCCTTCGGAATTGCCCCGGCCGGAATGTGCAGGTGAAAGTCGTGCTCGCGGAAGTAGCCGCTCGGCGTGCCGCGCTCTACCGCAAGCTGCCTTGCGACCACGAGCGCCAGTTCCGCAGACTCCCGCATCACGGCGCCCATCTGCCCGGTCGGCCGGAAGAGCCCTCTGCCGACATTGACCTCGACCTCAACCGAGAGTGCCACGCCGCCCGCTGCGGTGTACGCGAGCCCGTGTGCCACGCCGACTTCGTCCCGCCGGTGACTCCGTTTTGCCGGAAAGCGCGCCTTGCCGAGGTAGTCCTCGAGATTTCCCGCCGTAATCGCGAAGCGCTCACGCTCCTTTAAGAGAAGCTGCCTCACGCACTTTTCCGTGAGCGCGCGGAGCTCTCGCTCAACGCCGCGCACCCCCGCCTCCCGCGTATAGCAGCGAATCAGCGTCCTGACAGCGCCGTCCGTCAGTGAAAACTGCTCTGCCGTGAGACCCGCGTTCCGGCGCGCCCGCGGCAGGAGATAGCGCCGCGCAATGTGAAATTTCTCGGCCTCCGTGTAGCTGCTGAGATAAATCAGATTCATGCGATCCATGAGCGGCGCCGGTATGCCCTCGGTTGTATTCGCCGTCGCGAGGAAAAAGACCTGTGAGAGGTCCATCGGCAGTTCCACATAGTGATCGCGGTAGCTCCGGTTCTGCGAGCTGTCGAGCACCTCAAGAAGCGCCGCAGCGGCCGCCTGGCCCCGGTAGTCTTTCGAAAGCTTGTCAATCTCATCCAGCAGAATCAACGGGTTCTTGCTGCCCGCGCGCCGGAGAGCCTCCGCAATCCGCCCCGGCATCGCACCGACATAGGTTCTGCGGTGGCCGCGGAGTTCGGCTTCGTCCTGAATGCCGCCGAGGCTGATGCGCACATAACGCCGTCCGAGTGCGCGCGCGATGCTCTCGGCAATCGACGTTTTGCCCGTTCCGGGCGGTCCCACAAGGCAGAGTACATCCTGCGAAGCCGTCGGGTTCAGTTTCCGCACAGCGAGGCAGTTCAGTATCTTCTCTTTGACATTTTCAAGACCGTAATGATCCCGTTCGAGCACGCGCTTTGCCGCGACGAGATTCGCCGTATCCTCCGTGACGCGGTCAAACGGCAGCGCCAGCACCGTGTCGAGGTAATTCTGCTGCAGGGCAAATTCCTGTGTCCCCTGCGGCAGATGCCGGAGCCGCAAAGTCTCCCGGCGAAGCGCCTGCTTCACCTCGTCCCCGGCGGGCAGCGTGTCAATCTTTTCCGCATAGGCTTTTACATCGCCCGCGGTGCCTACATCCTCCCCGAGTTCCTCTTCGATGATGCGAAGCTGCTCCCGCAACATGAATTCGCGCTGGCTCCGGTCGAGGCGCACGCGAAGCTTCTGCTCATACTCATGGCGCATCCGCACGACATCGATTTCGCGCGAAAGTTCACCGGTCAGAACCTCGTAAAACTCATCGCCCGTATTGCACTCGAGCAAGCGCTGCCCCGTGCCCCAGGCCCAGGGGAGCTGCGAAGAGCTGTCCCTGAGAAGCTGCATGAGTCCGGTCTGCGAGATGAGCCGCGGCAGGTACTTCTCCGCAAAGGCCTTGTCCTCCCGCGCGTAGAGCTGCAGATAACCCTTCAGCGCGCGGAGCATGGCTTCTTTCTCCTTGCCGTCCTTCTCGATTTCCCGAAGCGGCGCGTTATATAATTCCGCCTCGTAGATATCGCCCTCCAGAACCAGCTGTTCCACGATGCAGCGCCGTATACCGAACAGCATTGCGCGCCGCGTATCCCGCGATGTCCGCGTGAGCGAGCGAATCTGGCACAGCGTGCCGTAGCGGTATGTGCCGCTCACCCCCGGATCCAACTCCTCCGGATTTTTTTGTGCCACCAGAAAAATCAGACCGTCCCGCACCATGGCTTCCTCGACAGCTGCGACGGTCCGGCTGCGGCTCAGGTCAAAACGAGCCACGCCGCCCGGCAGAACAACCTGCGCGCGCATCGCAACCACAGGATATCTTCTCCTTGTCCTCATGACCTCCTCCTATCTTCGTGCCGCAAATGACTCAAAAGGCGGGCATATGCCCGCCTTCCTGTCACAAGTCTCGTGTTCACACACTATTCTGTTTCTGTACTCTTTTCTTTGGATATGCGCGCCGTCAGGCAATCTCGCCCGGCCGCGAGGGTTTCTCGCGATCCCGCTGAATGCTCGACTCGCGGTGCACAATCTGCGGTCCGGCCTCATGCCGTACCATCTCCTCCGTGACCGTGCAAATGCCGACGGACTCATCGGAGGGCACTTCGTACATCAAATCCATCATCACATCTTCGACAATCGCGCGAAGACCTCTGGCGCCGGTCTTTCGCTCCAGCGCGAGGTGAGCGATTTCGCGCACCGCCCCCTCCGTGAACTCGAGTTTCACATTGTCGAGCTCAAAGAGCTTCCGGTACTGCTTGATCAGAGCATTCTTCGGCGCAGTCAGAATCTGCACCAGTGCATTCTCATCGAGCAAATCCAGCGCGACCGTAATCGGCACGCGGCCGATGAACTCCGGAATCAGACCGTACTTCACAAGATCCTGCGGCATGACCTGGTGGAAAAGTTCATCCACCTCCCGCGCATTCTTCGCGACCACCTGAGAGTTGAAGCCCAGACCACCGCTTCCGAGACGGGAGTCGACAATCTTCTCGAGACCGTCGAACGCGCCGCCGCAGATGAAGAGAATATTGGTTGTATCGATCTGAATGAGCTCCTGGTGGGGGTGCTTCCGTCCGCCCTGCGGCGGCACCGAGGCAATCGTGCCCTCCAGAATCTTTAAGAGCGCCTGCTGCACACCTTCGCCCGAGACATCCCGGGTGATAGATACATTTTCGCTCTTTTTGGTGATTTTGTCAATTTCATCGATGTAAACAATGCCGTATTCGGCACGTTTCACATCATCTCCCGCCGCCTGAATCAGCTTCAGTAGGATATTCTCGACGTCCTCGCCGACATAGCCTGCCTCCGTGAGCGTCGTCGCATCCGCAATCGCAAACGGCACGTTCAGAATCTTGGCCAGGGTCTGCGCGAGATAGGTCTTGCCCGAACCCGTCGGACCGAGCATTAAGATATTACTCTTCTGAATCTCGACGTCGGAGTCCGTATTGGACATAATGCGCTTGTAGTGGTTGTAGACCGCGACCGAGAGCACCTTCTTGGCCGTCTCCTGACCGATCACATACTCATCGAGAAAGGTCTTGATTTCCTTCGGACGCAGGAGGTTGATGCCTTTTAAGCCGCTCGCCGCCGCGTCGTCCTCCTGAAATTCCTCCTGCAGGATCTCGTTGCAGAGCGCCACGCACTCATCGCAAATGTAGACGCCGTTCGGTCCCGACAGGAGTTTTCTCACATGGTCTTCCGTCTTGCCACAGAAAGAGCAACGCACATGTTCCCCGTTCTTATTGGGCATGTTTCTTTTCTTCTCCTTTTACTCAGTGATGCGCGATGACTTCGTCGATGATGCCATACTCCTTGGCCTCCGCCGCCGTCATGTAGTTGTCACGCTCAGTGTCGCGCGCAATCACCTCGAGATCCTTCCCGGTATTCGCCGCGAGAATCTCGTTCAACTTATTGCGTGTCTTCAAAATCTGCTCGGCGACAATGCGGATTTCCGTCTCCTGCCCCTGAGCACCGCCGGAGGGCTGGTGAATCATAATCTCCGCGTTCGGGAGCGCATAGCGCTTGCCCTTGGTGCCGCCGGAGAGCAGGAACGCGCCCATACTCGCCGCCATGCCGATGCAGATGGTCGAGACATCGCACTTCACATACTGCATGGTGTCGTAAATGGCCATGCCCGCCGTCACGCTGCCGCCCGGGCTGTTGATGTAGAGGTTGATGTCCTTGTCCGGATCCTCGGACTCGAGGAACAGGAGCTGCGCGACCACGAGGCCCGCGCTCACATCATTGACCTCCTCATCGAGGAAGATGATTCTATCCTTTAAGAGGCGGGAAAAGATATCGTAGCTCCGCTCGCCCCGGCTGGATTCTTCCACCACATATGGCACTAAACTCATCTGATTTCTCCTGACTTTCACTGGAGCTTTGCCTCCGCGACGAGGAAGTCGACTGCCTCCTGGATCTTTAAATCCATCGCCAGCTCTTCTCTCTGCTCCGCACCGACATACTCCTTCATCTTCTCCGGTGCAATCTTGTAAGCCTCGGCCATCTTCGCGATCTCGGCGTCAATCGCCTCCTCGCTGACCGCGATATTCTCGGCCTTGACGACCTCCTCGAGCACTAGTCTGGTCTTTAAGTTTCTCTCGGCCTGCGGACGGAACTGCTCTTTCAGCTTCTCGACCGTCATGCCGGTGTACTGCAGGTACTGCTCGAGCGGCAGACCCTGAGACTGCATGCGGCGCGCATAGTCATCGAGCATCTGCTCGCACTGCATCTCGACCATCGGTGCCGGAAGCGCAAGCTCTGCGTTCTCGACGACCTTCTCGACAACATTGTTCTCGTTCTGTGCCGCCGCGCTCTTTGCCTTCGCCTCTTCGAGCTGCTTCTTCAGATCCGCCTTGTACTCGTCGAGCGTCTCGAACTGCGAAATCTCGCTCGCGAACTCATCGTTCAGCTCCGGGAGATCCTTTCTCTGAATCTCGAGCAGCTTGCAGGCAAAGACCGCTTCCTTGCCCGCGAGTTCCTTCGCGTGATACTCGGTCGGGAAGGTCACATTGACATCGAAGCTGTCGCCGGTCTTGTGGCCCACAATCTGCTCCTCAAAGCCGTCGATGAAGCTGCCGCTGCCGAGCACCAGCGGATAGTTCTCACCCTTACCGCCGTCAAAGTGCACGCCGTCAATGCTGCCGTCAAAATCAATCTTGACATTGTCGCCCATCTCCGCCGCGCGGTCGTCGACCGTCACGAGGCGGGCGTTCTTCTCAAGCTCCTTCTGCAGTGCCTCGTTGAGGTCCTCGTCGGACACCGTCGCATCCGCCTTCTGCACCTCGACGCCCTTATACTGGCCGAGCTTGACTTCCGGCTTCGTCGCAACCGTCGCCGTATAGACGAGATCCTTGTCCGTGCCGATCTCGGTCACATTGATCTCCGGGCGGGACACAATCGTGAGGCCGCTCTCCTTTGCCGCCTCCGGATAGGTATCGTTGATACAGCTGTTCACAGCACTCTCAAAGAACACGCCCTGACCGTAGAACTTCTCAATGACTGCCTGCGGCACATGACCCTTCCGGAAACCCTGCACCTGATACTTGCCCTTCTCGCGGTTGTATGCTGCAGTGACCGCTTTCTGAAACTCTGCCTGCGGCACAGTCACCGTAATCACTGCCATGTTGTTTTCTTTCTGCTCTACCTGAAATCCCATCTGGACGTCCTCCTGGATAATCTGTTCTCTGAATTAGCATATTACTTGCAAAAGAGACATATTCAGTAGAACAGTATAGCACAGAGGCACGCTTGTCACAATGCTTTTCCGGCGTTGCGGGAGAGCATCTTCTCCGCGAGATAAAAGGCGCGCGCCGTGCGCTTCGCGTTGTCGTCGAAATGACCGCCCGGATTCCACTCGAGCACCAGGGTGCCCGGCTGCATGCACTCCGACAGTTGTTCATGGTACTGCCGCATTAAGTTGCCGCAACTCGCCATCATTTCGTTCCGGGCCTTCTCCTCCCTGTCGCCGAGGCTTAGGGAGAGTGCCTTGACGCGCGGGGTTCTGCCCCTCTGGTACTTCATGAAGCCCTGAAACCAGAGCGAGGGCGAGGCCGCAGCGACCGCGGCGAACGCATCCGTCCGGTAGGACGCCCAGAGCGAGAAGAAACCGGCGAGCGAATAGCCGCCGAGCAGCACGGGGCAGTCCTCCGGCAAATCGTAACGCGCGCGGAGCTCCGGAATCAGTAAAAGCAGCTTCTCGAGGAAAGCCGGCGCACCGTCTCCGAAGAGACTGTTGCCCGAGGGCTGGGGCGCTTCCCAGGGGGCAAGCTCACGCATCCAGTCATTGACCCGGACCGCGACCAGCAGACCGCGATCGGCGAGCTTTTCCTTTTCTTCAAACGCGGCGAGAAACTTTGCCTCTTCTTCCATGCCCTCTAAATCGTGCTCATCGGCCGGCTGCAGGAGCAGATAGGCCGCTCCCGCGCTGCCGCAGGCAAAACACTCGCGCTGTAACAGCGAAAACTCTTCCCGTATGTTTGCCATCCCGCTTCACGCCTCTCCGGCTTCCCGGAGAATGCGCGCCCCCGCCTGGCAGGCGTCACAGAGGCAGTTCGGCTCTCCGTTTGCCTTTGCCGCTTCCGCTGCCGTTTTGGTTGCCGCCGCAGCTTCCTTGCCGAAAACCGCTTTGCCGGACGGCGAGGACGCAAAAGCAATCAGATCGTCAATGCTGCAGACATCCTCCTTGAGCTCTCCGACCAGTGCTTCGCGCGCCGCCGCTTCGTCTGCCGTTCCGACTGCCTCTAAATAGCGCTTTCCCGCCGCAACGACTTCCGCGCAGGCGCTCGGCGCCTGAATCAGCTTTTCCACATCTTCTCTTACAATCTGCTCTGCCATGACTCTTTCCTTTCTCAAAACGGACCCATCTGTCCGAACTATCGTTCTATTTATATTGTACCCGTAAGCATACAAAATTACAAGACACCGCGGCAACGCGTCCATACAGGCAGCGCAGTCTTACTGTTTTGTTCTCCCACGAAAGAGAATCTCTGTCCTCGGTGTACGGCAAACATTCGTCCTCTCCTCTATCTTCTCTTTTCTTTTCCTATCTTTTATCAGACAAAGCACAGAGCGGCCGAACGCTCTGCGCTGTCGGCCCTGCATCTCCGAAAAAAGGCGGAAGGACAAACACAGCACCCGCGATATAGCGCGGGGCAACTCATGCGCCCGGTGCAAGCGTCTCTCGCATCGCCCTCGATAGGAAGCTGCGCCCCTCACTCTTCGGTCGAGCGGAAAGTCGGCTCATTCGCGCTATGGCGCGGGTGTGCCTCGCGCCATAGCCGTGCGGCTGCTTTCTTCCCTGCGGCGCAGGCGGATTTCCGCCGCAAAGAAAGCGCAGGGCGCACGGTAACGAAATGCCGAAGCGTAACTCTCTCTGGAAAAACCGGCGGAAACCCTGTAAGCTGATAGAAAAAGAACCGGTGTCCCCGTCACGCTGTGCGGAACACGGCAGGAAAGGATTACATTCCATGGAACACATTGAAATCGAGCGGAAGTTTTTGCCGTCCGCTTTGCCGGACGGCCTCGAGCGCTATCCGCACAAAGAATTTTTGCAGGGCTATCTCTCGACTTCGCCGACGGTGCGCGTGCGCCGCGAGGGCGAGGAGTATGTGCTCACCTATAAGGGCAGCGGTCTCCTGAAACGGGAGGAATATAATCTCCCGCTCACAGCGGAGAGCTTTGCCCACCTCCTCGAAAAATGCGACGGTCTCCGCATCGAAAAGACACGCTATCGGATTCCGCTTCCGGGAACTGCTTACACCGCCGAATTTGACCGCTTTCAGGCAGAGCTCGCAGGGCTTTTGCTCGTCGAGGTCGAATTTCCGGATGAAGCGAGTGCGCGCGCGTTCACGCCGCCCGCCTGGTTCGGCAGAGAGGTGACCGGCGACCCGCGCTATCAGAATTCGTCGCTCAGCCGTTTCGGGCTCCCCGGGGAGGAGAAAGTATGACACAGAAACGAAAACGGGAACTGATTCTCATCGCTGTCCTCTGCCTCGCAGCGTTACTCTTACTTCTTTGGCAGCGGCTCGGCAGCGGTAAACACGGCATGCGTGTCCTGGTCTCGCAAAACGGCACGGTGGTCGGCGACTATCCGCTCTCCAAAAACCGCGAGGATGTATTTCAAACCTCGGACGGCGGCACAAATACCCTCGTGATTCATGACGGCGAGGCCTGGATCAGCGAGGCCAACTGCCCCGATAAGGTCTGCGTGCACACCGGACGCATCTCCCGCCCCGGCGAGATCATCGCCTGCCTGCCGCACCGCCTGGTCGTGCAGATATCGGAGCGGTAAATTTCTTTCCCGCTGTGACAAGAACGGGAAGCGCTTTCCCCCACGCAGGGCAAAGCGCTTCCCGTTTCTCATTCTTCTCAGTATCAAATGTCAATCGTTTCTCGCCCCTGCCCGAGCTGCCTGCGCGTCTCCCACAGCTGTGCCAATAGCACGCCCATCACCGTCAGCAATATCTCCCAGGGATACAGGAGGTATCCCCTCCAAAAACAAACGAGCAGGATGCCGTCCGCAAGCAAAAATGCATACCAGAGCTTCCGATTCAATCTCGCATATTTCACATGTGAGGTGAGCAATATGCCGAGAATCAGAAAGCGCAAAAAGCTGTAACTCAAATACGGCCAAGCATGATACCAGCGCCTTCTCCATTGCTGAAAAACACCCATGAAACCACAATCCGCAGCGATAAACAAATGCAGAATCCAGATGCTCGCGTTTGCCGGAATCTTGACTGTTTGTTTCATATCCCACCTCCAAGTATTTTGACGATTCCATCTGAATTTTCAATGCTATCTGCTTATTATACTGATAGTTTAGCACTTTTTTCTGTGGAATACGCACAACATTTGTCTGGTGATTACCGCCTTTCCTCTAATCGCTCCGGCTGATTCCGGCGCGCAGACTTCTCCCCGCTCCGAAAAAGAAGCGCCCTGTCCGCTCGGGACAGGGCGCTTCTCTGATATGTATGCGTTGCTGCCTTTTCTTGTTGCCGCAGCGCTTTAGTTGATGACGCCGACCGGGCACTTTCTCGCGCAGGCGCCGCAGTTCACGCACTTGTCGTAGTCAATCTGCGCGACATTGCCATTCATGTGAATGGCGTCGAACTTACACTCCTTGGTGCAGAGTGTGCAGCCGATGCAGCCCGCCTGGCAGACATCCTTGACTGCCTTGCCCTTCTCCTGCGACATACATCTCACATGGTACTTTGCCTTGTAGGTCGTCATCTCGATGATGTGGCGCGGGCAGGCTTTCACGCAGAGGCCACAGGCCACGCACTTGTCCTTGTCGACCACGGCAATGCCGTCGACCACATGGATTGCGTCGAACTCACAGACCTTCACGCAGGAGCCGCCGCCGAGGCAGCCGAAGTCACAGCCGAGATCGCCGCCGCCCGGCATGACCGACATCTGGTTACAGTCGGTCGGGCCCACGTTCTTGGCGCGCTTGATTGCCTTGTCGCAGGTGCCGGAACAGCGAACCATTGCGACCTTCTTGACAGCCTCACCCGCCTGGACACCCATGATGTCCGCGATTTTCTGCGCGACCGGCTTGCCGCCGACCGGACACTGGGTGACCGGCGCGGAACCGCTCGCAATCGCGTGTGCGCAGCCGTCGCAGCCCGGGAAGCCGCAGGCACCGCAGTTGTTGCCGGGCAGTGCCTCGCGGACCGCGAGCTCTTTCTCATCTACTTTTACTTTAAACTTCTCACTTGCAACGCCGAGACCCATGCCGCAAATCAGGCCGACGATACCGACAATCGCAAACGAGACAATGACAATGGTAAAATTCATTTCTCTCCCTCCGCTCAGCTGATCATGCCCGAGAAACCGGTGAATGCGATTGCCATGAGACCTGCGCTGATCAGGACGATCGGCAGACCGCGGAAGTACTTCGGAATATCGTTGCCCTCGCATCTCTCGCGGATGCCCGCGAGAATCACAATGGCAATGGCATAGCCGACTGCCGTGCCGACGCCCCAGGCGAGGCCTTCCATAAAGTTATACTCCTTCTGCACATTGTCGAGTGCCACGCCGAGCACAGCGCAGTTCGTCGTGATTAACGGCAGGTAAATGCCGAGCGATGCGTGCAGGGACGGCATGCTTTTCTTCATGAACATCTCGATAAACTGCACAAGAGAGGCAATCAGAAGAATGAATACAATCGTCTGCAGATAGTCAATCTTGAGTGGGCGCAGCACAAACATGTAGACCAGCGAAGAGAGAATCGTCGCGAGGAAAATCGTGAAGATAACCGCGCCGCCCATACCTGCTGAGGTGTCTTTTTTCTTTGATACGCCAACGAAGGAGCAAAGTCCTAGGAATCTGGAGAGCACGACATTGTTGACCAATGCGCCGCTGACCAGGAGCAATGCTACTTTTGACATCACTTCGCCTCCTCTTTCTTCTCCGTTGCCGGGTTCTTTGCCTCAACCGCTGTGGTTGCAACCGTTGCCTGCGCCGCAGCTGCCGCCTGCGGCTGTGCCGCTGCCGGCTTCACCGCCGCTGCCGCGTTCGCCGTCGCACCGGCTGCCGCTGGCTTTGCGACCGGCTTCACAACCTTGGTCTTTGCTTCTTCGAGCGAAATCGGCTTGCTCTTCTTGCCGCGCTTGTCGTCCTGGTAGTACTGCATGCCCGCGACAAGGAACGCCATCACGAAGAAAGCACCCGGGGGCAGGACGAAAATCGAAATGTGGTACGCATCCGGAATCAGCTTGATGCCAAAAATCGAGCCTGCGCCGATGATCTCACGGAAGGAGCCGAGCAGCAGGAGAGCCAGCGTAAAGCCGAGACCCATGCCGAGACCGTCAAAGAGCGCCGGAATCGGCTTTGCGCCGAGCGCATATGCCTCCGCGCGGCCAAGGATGATGCAGTTCACGACGATCAGCGGAATATAGATGCCGAGTGCCGTGTAAATCGAAGGTGCAAACCCCTGAATCAGGAGCTGTACAATCGTCACGAGGGACGCGACGACGACAATCTCCGCGGGGAGACGCACCCGTCCCGGAATCACGCCGGAGAGCGCGGAAATAATCAGGTTCGAAAACATCAAAACTACCAGAGACGAAAGTCCCATACCGATTGCATTGACCGCTGAGGTCGTAACTGCAAAGGTGGGGCAAAGTCCCAGCGCCATGACGAAGACCGGGTTCTCGGTGATGAGACCGTTCCTCAGGCGTTCCAAACAAACTTTCACGGAATCTTTTCCCCCTCTCACTGATTTAAGCCGTTGTTCACGAAGTAAAGCGCTGCGTTGACGGAATTGGTCACGGCGCGGGATGTAATCGTCGCACCGGAGATTGCGTTGATCTTGTCGTTGTCGAGCTCACCGTCGCCGGCCTTGGTGACCGTAAACTTCTCACCCTTCTTGCCGTTGAACTGTTTGTACCAGTCAGTGTCGCGCGCATTCATGCCGAGACCTGCCGACTCCGCGATGGTGAGGAACGCAATGCCGTTTACCGTCTTGTTGTCGGACTGGATGCCGACCGAAATCGAGACCAGACCGCCGTAGCCGTCTTTCGAACCTGCGTTGATGATGTGACCGACGACATTGCCGCTCGCATCGACCGCATCGACCACCTTGTCAATCATGACATTGCCGAAGCCCTGCTCCGCGAGAGAAGCCGCATCCGCCGCGATCAGCTTGTCGCTGTCCGGATTCTCCTTAAAGTCCGCGGCATCCGGAAATACCTTCTTGTAAGCTGCGATGGTCGCCGCATTCTGTGCTGCCTGAATCGGCTCGTAGGTCACCGTGTAGACGATGCCGAGCAGAAGACCTGCAATCACCGTGATCAGCATGAGGCGCAGTGCATCGCTCACAAACGAAGTCTCTTTTGTCTTGCTCATGCCTTTTTTGCCTCCCTTCTGCCGAATGCCTTCGGAATCGTAGCGCCCTCAATGAGCGGCGAAAGCATGTTGCCGATGATGATGGAGTAAGAAACGCCCTCGGCACCCGTACCGAAGATACGGAAGAGGCCGGTCAGAATGCCGATGATGACGGCATAAATCATCTGGCCCTTCTTGGTGAGCGGCGTCGACGCATAGTCGGTCGCCATGAAGAACGCACCGAAAATCAGACCGCCGCCGAGCACCTGCGCGAGAACATAGCTCAGGCTGTGCTCGCCGAAGATGAACACAAAGATTGCGGTCGTCACAATGTAGATGACCGGAATCTCAAAGCTGATAACCTTTCTCCAGAGCAGATAGGCTGCGCCGAGGAGCAGGGCAATCGCGGAGACCTCACCGATGGTGCCCGGAATATGTCCCACGAAGAGCTGGAACAAATTCACATCCGCCGTCGCCGGGGTGCCGGCCTTGAGGGCGGTCTTCATGACAGCGAGCGGCGTTGCGCCCGTCGTCGCATCGAAGTTAATCGGCTTCGAGGTGAAGTTGTTCATGTACTTTGCGAGCGAAATCAGCAGGAAACATCTGCCGGCGAGTGCCGGGTTCATGAAGTTCTGGCCGAGGCCGCCGAACATCTGCTTTGCGATGATGATGGCAAAGACTGCGCCGAGCGCCGGAATCCAGAGCGGAATCTCCGGCGGCATGTTGAGCGCGAGAATGAGTCCCGTGACAACCGCCGAGCAATCCGTAATCGTCACTTCTTTTTTCATGCCGCGCTGCCAGAGGTACTCGGAGAGCACCGCCGCCAGAACGGTCACCAGAATCACGAAGAGCGAATGGATGCCGAACTGTACCACGCCGTAGACCGCGGTCGGAATCATCGCGATACAGACATCCAGCATAATCTCCCGCGTCGAAGCGCGGTCTCTCACATGCGGAGAGGCGGAAACATTTAATACATTCATCGCTTACTTTGTCTCCTTTCCGCTCGCTGCCTTCTCCGCGGCAGCCTTCTGACGCCGCTCTTCGCCGATGCGGCGCTTCATCTGCTTGAACGCCTGGGTCAGCGGGCGTCTCGCGGGACAGATGTAGGAACAGCTGCCGCACTCGATGCACTCCATGCCGTAGAGCTTCTCATAGCCCGCGCTGTCGCCGTTCATGCAGCTCTTCATCATGAGCACCGGAACCAGGAACTCGGGACATACCTCGCCACAACGACCGCAACGGATGCACGGGCTCTCCGGATTCTTCTCGACCTCATCCTCGAGGAAGCAGGTCAGCGAGGAAGAATTCTTTGTGACCGGGACATCGGTCGTGTACATCGCCTGTCCCATCATCGGACCGCCCGAGAGAATCTTCTTCGGGTCCGCCTTGAAACCGCCGGCCGCCTCAATGATGTCGTTGTAGTTCATGCCGGTTCTGACCTTGAAGTTCTGCGGCTCCTTGATTGCGTCGCCCGTAATCGTGATGACGCGCTCCAGAATCGGCGTCCGCTTACAGACCGCATCGTAGATTGCCATGACCGTGTTCACATTGTCCACGACACAGCCCGCATCCGCCGGAAGCATCGAGGAGTTAATCTCTCTGCCGGTCACCGCATAAATCAGCGAGCGCTCGCCGCCCTGCGGGTACTTGGTCCGGAGTGCCTCCACCGAAATCTTCGGCTCGTCTTTGACGAGCGCGCGGAGCTTCTCGATGGCCTTCGGCTTGTTGTTCTCGACGCCGATCACCGCCTTCGCGTTCTCGAAGAGCTGTAACATGACCTTGAGACCGCCGATCAGCCGCTCCGGCTCCTCGATCATCATGCGATAGTCGCAGGTCAGATAGGGCTCACACTCTGCGCCGTTCACAATGATGTAGTCGATTTTCGACTCGTCCTTCGGCGTGAGCTTTACATTGGTCGGAAAGCCCGCACCGCCGAGACCCACAATGCCGGCTTCCCGCACAATGTCCCGGATTTCCTGCTTGCTGAGCTTTGTCGCATCCCTGTCTTCGCCGAGACCCTCGACCGCCGTATACTGACCGTCGTTCTCGATCACGATTGAGATGCTCTTCGCGCCGCCTGCCGTGACGCGGGGCTCAATCTTCTTTACTTTCCCCGACACGGAGCTGACCACGACCGCCGAGATAAAACCGCCTGCCTCGGCGATTTTCTGTCCCACCAGCACCTCATCGCCGACCTTGACAATTGCCTTGGCCGGTGCGCCGATGTGCTGCGAGAGGGGATACACCATCTCGCCGGAAGTCGGTTTCAGCACTGTGACAGCTCTGTCCATCGAGAGCTCCTTGCCCTCAAACGGATGGACGCCACCTCGAAAAGTTGCCAATCCCATCTGACTACCCTCTTTCTTTCAGATTCTGTTACTCTCTGCGTTAATATTATAACATGCCGATAACGGCACAATTAGGAAAAACCACGCAAAGCGTGGTTTTTTTTCCATACAAGCGCCGCATTTTTTACATGCGCTCCGGCACTTCCATACCGAGCACACCGAGACAATATGCAATGACAATCTCGGCGGTCTGAATCAGCGATAGGTAAGCGCGCTTTTTCTCCTCGTCCGGCTCCTGCAGAATGCGAACCGCGTGGTAGAAGGAATTGAAGTGATTCGAGAGCTCGTAGAGATACTGGCAGATGCGGTGCGGCGCGAGTTCCTTCCAGGCCGCGCGCAGCACTTCCGGATAGCGCGCCAAATCGAGGAAGAGCGCCTTTTCGCTCTCGCTCTCCGCCGGTCGTAAATCCGCCGCCGTGATGGCTGCGCCGCCCTGGTTCGCATACTTTTTAAGGATGGACTTAATCCGGACCGCCGTGTAGAGAATGTAGGGGCCGGTGTTGCCCTCAAACGACGCAAAGCGCTCGAGGTCAAAGACATAATCCTTCGAGGCCTGGTTCGAGAGATCCGCATATTTCAGCGCGGCAAGCGCAACCGTCTTCGAGGTCTTCTCTGCCTCCTCGGGCGAAATCTCCGGATTCTCCGCGATGCGGGTCGAGACTGCCTCCCGAATCTCCCGGATCAAGGTCTCAAGACGCATCACACCACCCTCACGGGTCTTAAAGGGCTTTCCGTCCTTGCCGTTCATCGTGCCGAAGCCGATGTAGATGAGTTCGTGTTCCGGCGGGACAATGCCGGCCTTCCGCGCGACGCGGAAAAACTGCGTGTAGTGGAGCTCCTGGCGCTTGTCCGCAATGTAGATGTAGCAGTCTGGCGAGAGGGTCGCCTCGCGGTCAATGAGGGTTGCCAGGTCGCTCGTCGCATAGAGCGCGGCGCCGTCCGACTTCCGGACAATGCAGGGCGGCAGTTCCTTCTTGTCGCCGGGCTCCGCGATGTCCACGACGAGTGCGCCCTCGGAGCCTCTCGCGATGCCGCGCTTCTCAAGGTCTTCGAGGAGCGCCGGGATAAAGGGCTGCGCGTCGGATTCACCCTTCCAGAGCTCGAACGAGACCGCAAGCGCATCGTAGTTCTTCTTTAAATCCGCCTTCGAGATGCGGAGAATGTGCTTCCAGAGCGCCGTAAAACCCGGATCGCCGCTCTGGAGTTTCACGGTCGCAAGGTGAGCCGCCTCGGCAAAGGCCTCGTCCTCCTTGGAGCGCTTGCTCGCGGTCGGGTAAATCTCCTCGAGCTCGGAAATCGTAAATGGCGCTTCTTCCGGATAGTCACCCGTATGGCTCTCGTCAAAGTACGGGAGTTCCGGCTTCCGGCGGCGCAGCTCCTCGATGATAAGTCCCATCTGGAGGCCCCAGTCGCCGAGGTGCACATCGCCTATCATCTCGTTTCCGAAAAATGCGCCCATGCGCTTCAAAGCCTCGCCGATGATGGCAGAGCGCAGGTGCCCCACGTGGAGCGGCTTTGCGACATTTGCGCCGCCGTAGTCGACGACAATCTTTCTGTTCTCATCGCGCACTGCGCCGCACTGCGGCTGCTCCCGGAGGGCACGCACCGCCGTCGCGAGCGCATCCGGGCTCACACGGAGGTTGATGAAGCCCGGCGGCACGGTGCCGACTTCCGAGAAAAGGCTCTCTTTCTTCAGTTCTGCGGCGACTGCCTCGGCGACCTCAAGCGGGCGCTTCCCCGCCTTCTTTGCCACCGCCATTGCGCCGTTGCACTGGTACTCGCAGAGATCCGGGCGGTTCGAGAGTTGCACAGAAGCCTGAGCTTCCGGATACCCGGCTGCCGCAAAGGCGCGCGCCACGCTCTCGTTCATTTCTTCCAGGATTGTTTTCACTGCCATATCTTTCCCCCAATGTGAAGAAGAGCAGCCCGGCAACGGGCTGCCCTTCGCAAGTCTGTCTTTTAGTTCTGCGCTCTGCCGAGATACTCGCCCGTGCGGGTGTCGATCTTGATGCGATCGCCGATGCCGACAAAGAGCGGCACGGAAATCTGTGCGCCGGTCTCGACTGTCGCCGGCTTCTGTGCACCGGTTGCCGTGTTGCCCGCGAAGCCCGGCTCGGTCTCCGTGACCTCCAGTTCCACAAAGAGCGGCGGCTCGACCGAGAACACATTGCCGTTGTAGGAGACAACCTTGACCATCTCGTTCTCCTTGACGAACTTCAGCGCATCGCCGATCAGGTCCTTGTTCAGTGAAATCTGATCGTAGGTCTCGGTGTTCATGAAGTTGTACATGTCGTCGTCCGCATAGAGATACTGCATCTCAACACGGTCAATGCGTGCGGCGGGGAATTTCTCCGTCGGACGGAAGGTGCGCTCAGTCACAGCTCCTGTCATCACGTTTTTAATCTTGGTGCGCACGAACGCTGCGCCCTTGCCCGGCTTCACATGCTGGAATTCAATGATCTGATAGACCGCGTTGTCAATCTCGAGCGTGATGCCGTTCCTGAAATCACCTGCAGAAATCATAAGTTAACCCTCCATCCATTCGTTCCCAAATAGTCTACTGTATTCTACGATAGGCAAAAACTTTTCGCAAGCCTTTTTCCGCTTTTCCCTAGGCCGGAAGCGCCCCTTTGGCAAGCGTCAAGAGCTCTTCCTCCTGTTCCGCCGTGCACCGCTTGCCCGTCCAGAGCGAAAAGGCGTGCGCGCCCTGGGAAATCAGCATCGCGAGGCCGCCTGCGACCGGCTTTCCCGCCGCGCGGGCAAGCCGCAGAAATTTTGTCTCCTCCGGCGTATAGACAATGTCCGCGGCCGCCGAGAGCTTCTCGAAAAACCGCGGGTCTTCCACAATACTCTCCTCCGTGTTCGGCCACATGCCGACACTCGTGCACTGAATGCAGAGATAGTCGTTGCCCGGAAGCTCACGCCAGTGCTCGAGTGCCGCCGCCCGCACGGTAAGGGACGGGTTAATGTCCCGCACAGCCTTTGCGAGCGCCTCCGCGCGCGCGGGGTTCCGATTCAGAATCACCAGTTCGGCAGCCCCGCCCGTCGTAGCGAGCACCGCCGCGCTCCGCGCCGCGCCGCCCGCACCGAGCAGCAGGATATGCGCGCCTTCCGTCCGCAGATTTCTTCGCGCAAGCATGGTCGCCATGCCGGCAATGTCGGTGTTGTGTCCGACATAGCCCTTCTCCGTCCGGACCAGCGTGTTCACGGCGCCGATCAGTCTCGCCTCTTCGCCGAGGCCTAAGAGATGCGGTATCACAGCTTCCTTATAGGGAATGGTCACATTGAACCCTGCAATGCCAAGCGCGTGCGCACCGCTGATTGCCGCGCCGAGTTCGTCCGGATTTTTGACTTCAAAGGGCAGATACGCAACATTTTCCCCGCAAACCGTCGCGAGCGTATTCTGAAGCAGCGGGGACAGGCTGTGCCCGATCGGATGCGCGAGCAGTCCGAGAACTTTGGTCTTTGCGTCAATCATTTCTCGGTTCCTTTCTTTCTCCGGTAAAGTGCGAGCACGGGGCGCTCGAGGAGACGCTTCAGACGAATCTGTATCTCTTCGCGCGGCTCCATCGGCTGTACGAGAAGACTGTGCATCCCCGCGCGGTTGGCGCCCCAGATGTCCGTGAAGAGCTGGTCGCCGATTGCGATGGTCTCGGCGGGCGCGGTCCCCATGCGCGCCATGGCCTTCCGGTACCCGTAACGTCTGGGTTTTAGGGCGCGCTCCACATACGGGAGGTTCACAGCCGTCGCAAACGGGAGAATGCGCGCGGCCTTGTTGTTCGAGACCAGGCACATCCGGAAGCCCGCGGTCTTCAGGCGCTGAATCAATGCACGGCAACGCGCATCGGCCGACGCATCCGGCGGCACCAGGGTGTTATCAATGTCAAAGACAATGCCGCGTATGCCGCGCGCCGTCAGGCTCTCAAAGGGAAAGTCGTAGACAGAGCGCACCTCTTCCTCGGGGAAAAAGAAACTCATGCCTGCTCCTTCTGCGAGATGAGCTTGTTGATCTCCGCCATAAAGGTGTTGACATCCTCAAACTCCCGGTAGACCGAGGCAAAGCGCACATAGGCGACCGGATCCACCTTCTTTAACTGCTCCATGACCATCTCGCCGATGACCGTCGAGGGGATTTCTCGCTCCTCGCGATTAAAGAGCGCGGTCTCGACAGCATCGGTCATCGCCGTGATCTGCGCCGAGCTGATGGGGCGCTTGTGACAGGAACTCACAATGCCGTGCTCAATCTTCGCGCGGTCATAGGCCTCCCGCGAGTTATCCTTCTTGATAATCATGAGCGGCATGGTCTCCGGCTTCTCATAGGTCGTAAAGCGCTTGCCGCAGCGCTCACACTGCCGGCGCCGCCGTATGGTCGCATTTTCGTCCGCGGGGCGGGAATCAATGACGCGCGTATCGGGCGCATTGCAAAACGGGCATTTCATGTTTATTTTTCCTCCGTGAGACCCTGGTCTCGGTAATATCGCAGTGCGCCGTCATGCAGCGGTAACGGCAACTCTCCCAGATAAAATGCTTTGTCGGTGACATTCGCAAACCCCCGGCGCTTTTTTGCAAGTTCGGGCAGTGCGGCATACAGCTGCTCCGTCAGCTGATAGACGAGCGCCTCATCCATATCCGCGCGCACGCAGAGCAGGCATTTGACGCCGAAACTCGGAATATCTTCGTCCTGGCCGGGATAGCTGCCCTTCGGAATTACGGTTGCAAAATATTGCGGCTCGGCGGCGAGAATTTTTTGAATTTCCGCCGCATCGTAGCGGAGCAAAATGCTCTTTTTGGCAGTCGCGAGTTTTTCCAGTCCCGGTGCCGGAATGCCGGAGAGCGCGTGCACGGCTTTTGCCCGCCCTGAGAGAACAAGATCCGCTCCCGAGCCGATGCCGCTGTTCATGGTATAGCCCTCTTCCGGTACCTGCAGCGCCTTCAGTGCGGCGCGCGCGGCATACTCCGTCGCGGATCCCTCGGGCCCCACGACCACCGGCAGGCCTTTTAAATCCGAAACCCGCATAAGGTCGCTCTCTTCCAAAGCCATCCACTGACTCACGCTCGGAAAAACCGCCGCGATGACGCGGAGATTTTCACCGCCCGGCTCATTTTTTGCCGCCGCAGCGACATCCGCCGTAATCAGCGCGAGATCCGCATCGCCTGCCAACAGCCTCTTCACATTTTCCGGCGAACCGGTCGAAGCTTTCAGCGTAAAGCGGAGCGTCTCGCTTTGCTTCTGCAGAGCGTCCGCGATATCCGCGCCGCTCGCATACAGACTGCCTCCGGCATCCCCGGTTCCCATCGTGAGCCAGGTGAATTTTTTCGCTTTTTTCGCGCGACCGCGCTGCACTGCACAAGCGGAAAAGGCACATAAAAAAGCAAGGCAAAGCGCTATCACCGCGCGCTTTTTCCTCGCGGCAGACATTTCTTTCATTCCGCGGCTCCTCTCTGTTTTCGGAATCAATATCAATTCGGAAACGCTGAAAAAAGCAAGCAGAATACGGTCGGTGGGTTCAGCGTTTTTTGATTATATCATCTGTATTTCTATGCTTCAAGTTTGCAACAAAAAAACACCTCCCGCCGAAACGGGAGGTGCCGCAGAGTTTCATTTTTTTGATTTACTTGCCGAAGAAGCTTCCCATCAGCGAGAGGCAAATCGGGTTGTAAATATCGTCGATGATGACCGCGAACGAAGGATAGAGCACCCACGCGACATCGTGGTAACCGTACTGATCCATGACGGCCTTCTCGTTTGCGACGGCGTTCGGACCGGAACCGCAACCCCAGCCGCAGTTACCTGCCGCCATGACCGCTGCGCCGTAGTCCTTGCCGAAGAGGTTGAAGGAGATGAAGATCGCAAAGATTGCCATCATGACTGCCTGTGCGACAAGGATGATTCCCATCTGACCCGCAACCGGTGCGAGCTTCGTGATGTCGATCGTCATCAGCACGAGTGCGAGGTAGAGCTCGAGGAACATGTGCTCAATCGCCTCGGTCTCCGGCACTCTCGTGTCGACGCCGAGCGCCTCCATCACGTTTCTGCCGATGGCACCCGCAAAGAGGCAGCCGATGAACTTCGGCATCTCAATCATCGGGATCGAGTCGAGCAGCATGTAAATCGGCATACCGAGTGCCGCGAGCAGCAGGCAGGTCGCGAATGCGTAAATCATGCGCGTGTTGTCGAGGGTCGGCTTCACGCCGGTTCTCTGTGCCTCCGGCTTGTCGTTCGGGTCAGCCTTGAGGCCCTTGCTCGTGATCAGGTAAGCCGCAACCGGGCCGCCGATCAGGGAGCCCATGATGTTGCCGAGCGTACCGGCCGCGACACCGACCGTCGTTGCATCCGCCGCGCCCATCTTCTCGAAGATCGGGCCGAATGCGGAAGCCGTGCCGACACCGCCGGACATCGAAGCCGAGGAGCACTGGAGTGCGAGCAGCGGATTCATGCCGATCGCATGTGCGAGCGCAACGCCGAGGATGTCCTGCAGCGTAATCAGCAGGCAAGCCGCAAACGCAATCATGATGCAGAGCTTGCCGCCCGCATTCTTCAGCATCTTCGCGCTGAAGCCGTAGCCCACGCAAAGGAAGAAGAGGTTCTGGCAAAGGTCCTTCATAATCTTTGCGTCGAAGGTGAACTCCATAATGCCCGCGCCCTTGATGCCGGAAATCACCAGCGAGAAGATGAGGCCCGAGACAACCGGTGCCGGGATTGCATACTTCTGCAGTGCCTTGGACTTCGACACGAGGAAGCGTCCGAAGAAGATGACCAGCGCTGCGAATCCGAGTGTCGTCAGATACTCGAACTGGAAGCCGGCAAGCTTACCCGCCTCTGCTGCGGCGTACTTGCCAAAGTAACCCATGAGTGTTTCCATAATTTTCCCCTTTCACGTTTGGAAACTGTAGCGGTATAATTATAAAATTTCTATAAATTTTTGCAAGCTTTTTTTTACAAGAAATGAAAAGAGCGGATTTCCGTTTCCGGAAATCCGCTCTTTTCACGATATATCGTCCGAATGATTCTGTTTTTTTATTGGAATTCGCGGTATTGATAGAGAATACCGGGTCTTCCGCCGGTCTGATAGTCAATGGTGCTCGTGAGCTCGCCGCGCTCCACGAGGAAACTCACATAGCGACGCACCGTGATGCGGGACAGGCCGATCTGCGTCGCAATCGCCTCGCTCGTAAAGCGCTGTCCGAGGTGATTCCGAAGATATTCGCGCACCAGCGAAAGGGTCTGGCGGTTCATCCCCTTCGGCAGCGGCTCGGAATCCTGCAGCCGCTCGGCAGCACCGCGCGAGAGCATGCGGTCAATCTCTTCCTGCCGCATTCCCGTTCCGGCGTCCTGCAACACCTCTCTTCTTCTGCGGAAGCGCTCCAGTCCCTCACGGAAACGGTCGTACTCAAAGGGCTTTACAAGGTAATCGCTGATGCCGCGGGACAGGAGCTCCTGCACAATCTCCACGCTGTTTGCCGAAGTCACCATGATGACCTCCGGACGCATGCCGGTCTCGTGGAGCTTATCCAGAAACTCATCTCCGTTCATGCCGGGCGTGTAGTAGTCCAGCACGACGAGGTCAATTTCCTCGGTCTGGAAGAGTTCCAGTGCTTCCTCTCCGTTTTTACATACAGCGACGACCGTAAAGTCTGCGGTCCTCTCGACATAACTCCGGTCAATGGATGCTACCATCGGGTCATCTTCTACAATCAATACTCGGTACATCACTCTACTCCTTTCCGGCGCTCTGCGCTCTGTAAAGCGGTCAAGGTTATCGTAAAACAGCTGCCCTCACCGGGCTCTGTCTCGACGGAGACTTCACCGCCGTACTTGTCCGCCACCTGTTTGACCAGGTAGAGACCCGTGCCGTGGTTCTTTCCCTTCGTGCTGACACCCCTTATAAAGATACGATCCAGCATCGCGGGGTCTATGCCCCTGCCGCTGTCCTCGCAACTTATCACATTGACCCCCGGCTTGGCAAAGACGCCGAGGTGAATCTCTCCGTTCTTTTCGCCGCTCTCCTTGAGTTCTTCGATGGCATTTTCCAGCAAATTCCCTATGACGGTCACATATTCGCCGGGTTCCATCAGAAGGTCCCGCTCCATCAGACTGCTGCCGGGCTCGAGGCTCAGGCGTATGCCGCTCTCGGCCGCATGCATCATTTTGCCGATGACCAGCGCACAGACCTCCGACACACGGAGTGCATTTGCCGTATCCCGGACAGACTGACTGGAGACAAGATTAGAGTTTATGATAAATTCCTTTGCCTTGTCAATTTCTCCCGTCTGCAAATATCCCAGAATGATGTGCAGCTTGTTCAGAAACTCGTGGTTAAAGGCGCGCAGCGTATCCATCATATTGCGCGCACCGGAGAGTTCGTCGGAGAGACGAAGCGCCTCCGTTCTGTCCTGCAGAATGAGGAGCACCCCGCCGGGCTGCTCGCCGCGCTCGGTCACCGGCACCTCATTGATCAGCAGAGTCCGGTCTCCGTTCACATACACCTGATTCATGACGGCGGTGCCGTCCTCGAGAATCTGCTCAAAGTGCGTGTCCGGAAACACTTCCTTTAAGGATTTTCCGACCAGCGCGCCGCTCTGCCCGGCGAGCAAGAGCTCCGCCGGCTTGTTGGCAAACAGAATCTTTCCACTCTGCCCGACCGATACAATGCCCTCCGCGAGAGAATTGATGACCTCATCCTGTTTCACATAGAGACTCAGAAGTTCCGCCGGCTCGTGGCCGAGGAGCATGGTCCGCTGGAAACGGAAAAAGGCACCGGTCAGCAGAATGCTGAGCAACAGCATTGCGAGAAACATCGCGACATAGACCAGCATAATCTGCTGACTCCGTCCCGTGATTTTTGAAACAGCAACCGAAACCATGACGAAGCCTTCCGTCACGCCTTCTGCATTCCGAATCGCATGAAAGGCGCAGTGCAACGGGCCGTCCGTACCCTGGACGGTCGTGATGTACGGCGCTGCCCCCGTGAGGATGCGCGTCTCATCTCCGTCCACATACATATCGCCCGCCATATGACGACTAGTCTGATAGAAGCGCAAGTCGTTGCGATCTGCAATCAGAATGGAGTCGATGCCCGAGACGAACTCGGTAATCGCCTCAAGCTGTTCGGTCACCCCCGGATCCGGATATCCCGCTTCGAGCATGTCGTGAACCCCCCGAAGCTCGGCGACATAGGTTGCCGCATCGGTGATCTTACGATCCAACGCCTTCCGCTCTCTGGCGATATCCATCGCAAGGGTAAACCCCAAACTGCAGAGAAGAATCACCGTGACCAGGACTGTCATGGTCAGATAGAGCCGGTGTTCCATGTCTCTTCTGCTACCCTTTTCCCTCATTCTGTCCCACCTTCGCACTGTTTTGGCTGCTCGTTTCTACGAATTCAGCTGGCAAGTCCCGAAGCCGGACGCAAGGCTTACAGGGTGCTAGTTTGTCACAAAACACCAATAACTGTCAAGTATAACTTCAATATTTTCGCTCTTCTTTGCTATTTTCCGACAGCTTCGGCGCCTGTTTCCATATTTTGTTCGTATGGTTCCTTTTTAACACATTTAGCGCTCATTGGAAAGTATTTGCTGCCGTTTTCATCTCCCGCACATAGCGCGCAATTTCCTCGTCGGCCTCACGCCCTTTTTCCGCCATGATGCGGACAATCGCGGAGCCAACAATCACGCCGTCCGCGACCGTCGCCATGCGCTTGGCCTGTGCCGGCGTCGAAATACCGAAGCCGATGGCCGCCGGAAGCGACGGGTTTGCCTGCCGCACCGATGCGAGCATGCCCGAAAGATCTGTGTTAATCTCCTGCCGCACGCCGGTCACGCCGAGCGAAGAGACCACATAGAGAAAGCCCTCGGCCGCAGCCGCAATCTCCCGAATGCGCGCCATCGAAGTCGGCGCAATCATCGAGATGAAGTCGATGCCGACCGCCCGGAATGCGGGCGCAAACTCCTCCTTCTCCTCAAACGGCACATCGGGGAGGATAATGCCGTCAATACAGACTTCCGCCGCGCGCGCCGCGAAGCGCGCAATGCCGTAGGAAAAGACAACATTCGCATAGGTCATGAAGACGAGCGGCGTCGTGAGCTCTTCGCGGAGCTCCGCCACCATTTGAAAGACCGCATCGGTCGTGACGCCGCCCGAGAGCGCGCGCAGATTGGCTGCCTGAATCACAGGGCCCTCCGCCGTCGGATCGGAGAACGGGATACCGAGTTCCACGAGGTCCGCACCGGCCGCAACTGCCGCCCGCACATTCCGCTTGGTGCTCTCGAGGTCCGGATCCCCGCAGGTGATAAAGGGTATAAAGGCCTTGCCGTTTTGAAACGCCTGTCTGATGTTACTCATGGAGATCCTCCCCTCTGTAGCGCGCAATTGCCGCGACATCCTTGTCACCGCGCCCGGAGAGCGTGACGACAATCACCTTGTCCCTGTCCATGGTCGGCGCGAGTTTTCTCGCATAGGACACCGCATGGGCACTCTCAATCGCCGGGATAATGCCCTCGGTCCGCGCGAGATATTCAAACGCATCGACCGCCTCATCGTCCGTGACCGGCACATATTCCGCGCGGTGCAAGTCGTGGAGATACGCGTGCTCCGGCCCGACACCCGGATAGTCGAGTCCGGCCGAAATCGAGTAGACCGGTGCAATCTGGCCGTACTTGTCCTGGCAGAAATAGGACTTCATCCCGTGGAAAATGCCGAGCGAACCCACATTGACGGTCGCCGCCGTCTCCATCGTGTGAATGCCTCTGCCCGCCGCCTCGCAACCGATGAGCCGCACGGACTTGTCATCGATAAAGTGATAGAAGGAGCCGATTGCATTGCTACCGCCACCCACACAGGCAATCACGGCGTCCGGGAGGCGCCCCTCTTTCCGCTGCATCTCTTCCTTAATCTCCTTCGAGATAATTGCCTGGAAGTCGCGCACCATGGTTGGGAACGGATGCGGTCCCATGCAGGAGCCGATGCAGTAATGCGTGTCCTCAATCCGCGCGGTCCACTCGCGCATGGCCTCGGAGACCGCGTCCTTCAAGGTTCTGGTTCCGGTCTTCACGGCCACAACCTCGGCGCCGAGCAGGCGCATGCGGTACACATTGAGCGCCTGGCGCACCGTATCCTCTTCGCCCATGTAGACGACGCACTCCATGTTTAAGAGTGCCGCGACCGTCGCGGTCGCGACGCCGTGCTGACCCGCGCCGGTCTCCGCAATCAGGCGCTTCTTGCCCATGTACTTGGCGAGCAGTGCCTGGCCGAGCGCGTTGTTGATCTTGTGGGCGCCGGTGTGATTCAGGTCCTCACGCTTGAAATAGATTTTTGCGCCGCCGAGGTCCTCGGTCATGTGCTTCGCATAGTAGAGACGGCTCGGCCGCCCCGCATACTCGTTCAGGAGCTCCGTGAGCTCCGCGTTGAACTTCGGATCGTCTTTGTAGCGCTTGTAGGCTTCTTCGAGCTCAATCACCGCATTCATCAGGGTTTCCGGGATATACTGTCCGCCGTGGACGCCGAAACGCCCGTCTCTCTCTGTTTCCTGTGCCATGGTTTTACCTCTCTGTCTCCGAATCCGCTCTGCGGACAGCTTCCGCAAAAGCTCTCATCTTCTCCGGGTCTTTTTGCCCGTCTGTCTCGAGTGCCGAACTCACATCGACCCCGCGCGGCGAAAGTGTTCTGATTGCTTCGCCGACATTCTCTGTGTCCAAGCCGCCCGCCAGCATATAGGGGCGGGAAAAGTCTCTGAGCCACTCCCAGGCAAAAGTCTTGCCGCTCCCCTTGCCACTGTCGAGGAGGATGCCGTCGGCTCCGGTCGCCGCCGCCGCCGTCAGCACCGCGGGCGCCGTGACCTGAAAAGCGCGCCAGACCGGTTTCCCCGTGCACTGCCGTATCTCTTCGACCACGGTCTCCGACTCGCTGCCGTGCAGCTGTATCACATCGAGTGGCACCTTTGCCGTGGCATCCGCAATGTATGCCGGACTCTGGTCCGCAAAAACGCCGACCGCAAGGATGCGCGGATCCGCCTTTGCCCGGAGCTCTCTCGCGGTTTCCGGACTCACGGCGCGTCTTGCGCCCGCCGCAAACACAAAGCCGATGTAGTCCGGCAGGCAGGCATTTGCCGCGAGGATATCCGCCTCCCGCCGCATTCCGCAGAATTTCAGTTCTGTTGCCATCTCAGGCCTCCTCATAGCCCTTCCGGAGTGCCTGAAGCAGTTCCGCCTTATTCTCCGCGCGTATCAGCGCCTCGCCGACCAGAATGCCGTCTACGCCGACTGTCCGGAGCGCCCGCGTGTCGTCCGGCGTCCGCACGCCGCTCTCTGCGATAAAAAGGCAGTTGTCCGGCGCCGCCGCGCGGAGGCGGAGGCTGTTTTCCATATTGACCGTAAAGGACTTTAAGTCGCGATTGTTGACGCCGATCAGGCGCGCCCCGACTTCCGCCGCCCTTCCCACTTCTTCCTCATCGTGCGCCTCGATGAGCGCCGAGAGCCCTAACTCCTCCGCGATGCCGAGGTACTCTTCGAGTTCCGCTCGTCCGAGCAAAGCGCAAATGAGGAGCACCGCCGAGGCGCCGAGTTCCCGCGCCTCGTAGATGAGATAGGGGTCCACCGTGAAATCCTTCCGGATACAGGGAAGGGAGACCGCTGCCGCAATCTCACGGAGATAGCGGTCATCCCCGAGAAACCACTTCGGCTCGGTCAGCACCGAGATACAGGATGCCCCGGCTGCCTCATAGGCCTTTGCGATTTCGAGATAGGGAAAGTGCTCGGCAATCACGCCCTTCGAAGGAGAGGCCTTCTTGACTTCCGCAATCACCGAGAGTCCCGGTTCCCGGAGCGCTGCTTCAAAGGGAAAACCGCTAAGCGCTTCTCTTTCTCTAAGCTGCCGCTTCAATTCCGCGAGCGGCAGCTTTCTCTTTTTCTCTTCGACACGCTCCCGCGCATGTGCCGCGAGTGCGTCCAGAATGGTGCCCGTCATTTTGCCGCCTCATTCGAGAGACGGATATATTTTTCATAGGTCTCAAGCACCTTGCCCTCGTCAATCAGACGCCCGGCAAGCTGTACGCCCTCTTTGAGGCTCTCGGCTTTGCCGCCGATGTAGAGCGCCGCCCCCGCATTTAAGAGCACCGCCGTGCGGCGCGTGCCGCGCTCCTCGCCGGAGAGAATTTCCCGCGCAATCCGCACATTCTCCGCCGGGTTTCCGCCGACCAGCTCTTCTTTTTTGCCGCGCTGTAGCCCGAAGTCCTCGGGCTTAATGATAGCTGAGTGAAAGCTGCCGTCACGGAGCTCACAGACAGTGCTCGGCGCGCTCGCCGAAATCTCGTCCATCTTGTCCTGACCGTAGACCACAAGCGCTCTCTCGACGCCGAGGCGCTTCAGGACATTTGCGAGCGGCCACACAAGGTACTCGTCGTAGACGCCGAGCACAAAATACTGCGGAGACGCCGGATTCGTGAGCGGTCCCAGAATATTAAAGACCGTGCGGAAACCGAGCTCGCGGCGGATTGCGCCGACATACTTCATCGAAGCGTGGTAGTGCTGCGCAAAGAGGAAGCAGATATTGATCTCATCGAGCAGCTTCTTGCAGAGTTCCGGGTCCTGGTTGATGTTGATGCCGGAGGCCTCGAGGAAGTCCGCAGAGCCGCAGTCGGAGGAAGCCGCGCGGTTGCCGTGCTTTGCGACCTTGATGCCGGCCGCAGCCGCGACCAGCGCGGAAATCGAAGAGATATTAAAGGTCTTGGCGCCGTCGCCGCCCGTGCCGACAATTTCCAGGGTCGGCTTGTCATACTCCACCTTCATTGCGTGGGCGCGCATCGCAGCCGCGCAGCCCGAAATCTCATCCGTCGTCTCCGCCTTTGCGCTCTTTGTGGACATGGCCGCCAAAAAGGCCGCGTTCTGCACCTGAGAGCTCTCGCCGCTCATGACCTCGTTCATCACCGCATAGGCTTCGTCGTAGCTCAGATCTTCTTTGTTGACAATTTTGATAATCGCTTCCTTAATCATCGTCTGGGATCTCCTTTTGCTGTTTTGCTTATACGAGGATTTTTGCCGCCCGCAGGAAATTTTTGACCATCGCCGTGCCTGTCGGCGTGAGAATGGATTCCGGGTGAAACTGCACGCCGTAGACCGGGTAATTCTTGTGTTCAATCGCCATAATCTCGCCGTCTGCCGTCCGCGCTGTCACGCGGAGCACGGACGGCAGCGTCTCCTCGACGGCGGCGAGGCTGTGATAGCGCGCCACCTCGACCTGCTCCGGCAGTCCCCGAAACAAGACACTGTTGGTGTCCAGCACGGTTCTCGACTGCTTGCCGTGCATCAGCTGCTTCGCATAGCCGACTTTGCCGCCGTAGGCGAGACACATGGCCTGTTCACCGAGGCACACGCCGAGCAGCGGAATTTTTTTGCCGAGTTTCCGTATTACTTCGACCGTGACGCCGGCGTCCTCCGGACGGCCGGGGCCCGGCGAGAGGATAATCGCCTCCGGCTGTTTTGCCGCGATTTCTTCAACGGTCAGCGCATCGTTCCGGATGACTTCCATCTCCCCGGTGAGGCTCCCGATTAACTGGTACAGGTTATAGGAAAAGCTGTCATAGTTGTCAATCAAAAGTATCATCTGCCGCCTCCTCAATGGCTCTCAGCACGGCCGCCGCCTTGTTGCGGCACTCCGCATACTCCTTCTCCGGCACCGAATCCGCGACCAGCCCGGCGCCGCTCCTCACATAGACCTTGTCCTTCATCCGATAGGCGAGGCGTATGCCGATGCAGGTGTCCAGGTTTCCGTTGAAATCGATATAGCCGATTGCGCCGCCGTAAATGCCGCGCTTTTCCTTCTCCATCTCCGCAATCAGCTCCATCGCGCGGTACTTCGGCGCACCGGAGAGCGTCCCGGCCGGGAGCACCGCATCGATGGCATCGAGCGCATCGCAGTCCTCGCGGATTCCACCGCGGACCGCCGAACCGATGTGCATGACATGCGAGAAGCGGAGCACTTCCCGAAGTCTCTCAACCGTAACCGTCCCGAAGCGGCTGATTTTTCCGAGGTCGTTTCTGCCGAGGTCCACGAGCATATTGTGCTCGGAGAGTTCCTTTTCATCCGCGAGCAGCTCTCGCTCGAGTGCCGCATCCTCCGCCGCGTTCTTGCCGCGGGGTCTCGTGCCGGCAAGCGGGAAGGTGTGCAGTTCGCCGTCCTCGAGTTTGACCAGCGTCTCCGGCGAAGCGCCCGCAACCTCGAGAGTCGGGCTCGACAGGAAGAAGAGATAGGGCGAAGGGTTCAGGGTCCGGAGCGCCCGGTAGGTATTGAGCAGCGACCCTGAAAAGTCCGCTTCGAGGCGGTTACTCAGCACCAGCTGGAAAATATCACCCTCGTGGATATGATGTCTCGTCTTCTCGACCAGCGCCGCATATTCCTCCGCCGTGAACTGCGGGCGGAAATCCGAGGTGACATGTCCACCCGTCTTCTCGACCGGCGGTTCGCTCCGCAAAAGATTCCGCATCTCCCGCAAGGTCTCGAGCGCCGCCGCATAGTTTTCTTCCAGCTTGTCGAGCGCCACATTGACAAGCAGGATGATTTTCTGCCGGTGGTGGTCCAAGGCGATGATCTTCGTAAAGAGCATGAGATCCACATCCTGAAAGCCCTCGCGGTCCCCATTCGCGAGCCGCAAGGTCGGCTCCTCGTATTTCACATAATCGTAAGCAAAGTAGCCGACCAGGCCGCCGGTAAAAGGCGGGAGTTCCGGAATGCGCGGCGCGCGGTACCGATTGAGCAGTGCCCGGATTTCATTCTTCGGATGCGCCGTGCAGTGCTTTTCTTCTCCGATTTCAATCTCGCCGTCGAGGCAGCGGATCGTGAGTCCCGGATCATAGCCGAGAAAGCTGTAGCGCCCCCAGCGCTCCTTATCCTCCGCCGACTCAAAGAGAAAACAGTGAGAACCCTGTCTGCGCAGTATCCGCAGCACCTCGACCGGGGTTCTCAGATCGGCGTAGAGCTCCGTCGCAAGTGCCGCCATCGTGTACCGCCCGCTGTCCCGGTAGCCTTTCAGCGTCTCCAGACTCGGAAATGTTTTCATGCTTTGCCTCCTTCTTGGTCCGCGTTGTCCGCCGGCATAAAAAAATCCCCGGCAGACATGTGTCAACATGCTGCCAGGGACGAAATCATAAACTCCGCGGTGCCACCCTGTTTTATGGTAAAACCATACCCTTGTCGGGATACCAACATATCCCCGGCAACTGACGTATGCCCTCACGTCGCAGAATACTTGCCCCACGGCTTTCCCTGCGCCCTCAGCGGTCCATTTGACGACTTGTTTTTCATCTGCATCTCAGCATCGCAGACTCTCTGTAGAAGCATCATCGCCGTTATCTCCGCATCAACGGTTTGCAATTTGATTTTCCGCTATTTTAGTCGAATGTTGCGCGGCTGTCAAGCCGGATTTTCCGTGATAATCCGGTTCAACTCCCGTTTGACCTTAAATGTGTTCAGCCCGTGCACGCGGCAGGCCTCGGCGAGTGTCTCCGCACCGGCTGCTGCGCAACCGAAGCAATGCATGCCGAGACTCGACAAAAAGTCCTGCGTCTCCGGATACATATTCGCAATTTCTCCGATCAGATCTTCGCTGCCGACCGGTCCCTCTTCGTACTCGAAATCTTCCATATCTCTGTTTCCTCTCCGCCGCGGAGGTACCGCGGCTTTTTTCAAAGTATACCCGTAAGGTCATCAAAAGTAAACGCGCAATTCATCTTCCACTTGACGACTTTCTCTGTATTAGTGCATAATAACATAGCGTTAGAAGAAGCTAATAACAAAGCACACAGCAAAGGGGGATTTTCTCATGAGAAAACAACTTTATCGTGTCCTTCCGGCACTCGCGGCGGCAGCGCTTCTCGCAGCCTGCGGCGGTAAGACGGGTGAGACAACGGCGGCAAGCGCGGACAGCAGCGCAGCTTCGAGCGCAGCGGCGGGCACCGAGGCGGCGGCCGAGGTCCCGGCACTTTCGTCCGACGAATATGTCTTCGTCAAAATGAATGTGCCCTACGCGGACTACTACTACGGCGAGCTGAAGGATGTTCAGCCGGAGGCGTACTCGAAGACCACCAAGGCGCAGCTTGACAAGGCGGATGCCGTCGAAGCGGCAGGCTTCCGGAAGGAAGGCGAGTACGACGCAGTCACCTCTCCGACCGTCGGCAAGTACAAGAAATATAAGGGTGCCTTTGCCGAGGAGCAGGGTGAGACCTCTGTCTACAATGGTGTCGCGGACGTCAATGTCGCAATCGCGAAGCCGCTCTACGAGGATGCCAAGAAGGCCATCGAAGAGAAGAAGGAGGCAAAGAACCCGATTCTGACCCTTGTCGGCAATGTGACCGGCGAAGAGAGCGCACAGCCCGCCGAGTACAAGGTTCTGAATTCCGACGGCACGCTCTCGAAGACCTTCGGCAAGGTCACGAAGGCAGCGGATGTCAAGGCTTCGATCACAACCACTTCGAACTACGGCAACTACGAGCTCGACTTAAAGGGTGTCGATGTCGATCCGGACACACTGCAGGGCGCTGTGCTCGAGACCTCGGACGGCGCAAAGTACGGCTTAAAGCACCTCGATAACCTCTGGTTAAAGCCGGAAGAAATCGCTTTCTCCGCGGCAGCCTTCGAGGACAAGGCGCACAAGGCTGCCAAGCAGTATGAGCGTTTCGCCGACATCGGCGGCAAGACCATCAAGAAGATCACTTACCTCGTGAAGGACGGCGACGATGTCGAGGTCGACACGGATCTCTTCGTGAAGAACCTCGCTCCGGCTGACTACAAGGTCACCGGCGATGAGAAAGTCACCTACACGGCCGACGGCAGCAAGATTAACTACACGCTCAGCACCGGTTCCGACGAGTACAAGCTCTCCCGCGTGATTTACCGCCGCGCGGATTCCGATGTCAAGGTTGACACCGCAACCGCAGGCGTCCTCACGCTTCCGAAGGAGGCAAAGCCCGGCACCTATCAGTTTGTCTTCTCGAATGACAAACTCTCGGATGTCTCGTTCAGTTGCACCGTGGATTCGGGTCTCACGGCCGATGACTTCAGCTTTGCGGACAACAAGCTCACCCTCAAGGAGAACGCACAGGGCCTCACCGTCGCGGACTACCTGAATACCACTTCCGCGGCAAAGGTCGGCGAGACCGAATATAAGGGCGGCAAAGCGAGAAAGTTCGGCACAGCCGCGTTCAACGAGGACGGCAGCGTGAAGCTCGACGCGACGACCGCAGGTGAGAACGGCGATGTCAAGATTTTTGACGGCGCTTCCTCCTACCCGGTCACCCTCTCCGCAGACGGCTATCCGGATCTCAGCTTCACCGTGGAGGCAAAATGAGTTTAGTACTTTGTCTGGCCGTCACTGGTCTCTGCTTCTCCCTTCTGGAGAAGCAGATCCGGCGCCGGCCGGTTTTTTTCTATCTGTTTTTTGTGTTGCTCTCGCTTCTCAGCATCTTTTTGCCGAAACAGCTGACCGTACCGCCGCTCGCCTACCTGGTCAACCGCCTGTTGCGGCGCGGCGTACTCGCGGGCGCCATGTTCCTCTGGGTCATGTATGCGATTGTGCTCCCGGCAAAGAGCCGTCTGCAGCGCGTCATGATGAGTCTCCGCGCGCAGATTGCGATTGCGGCCTCGATTCTGACGCTCTCGCACAACATCGCCTACGGACAACACTACTTTGTCCTGCTCTTTACCAACGCCGGCAAGTTAAAGAGCTATGAACTGATTGCGGCCTGTTTCTCGCTCGCAATGATACTCCTCCTTTTGCCGCTCACCGTCACCTCGTTTCAGGTTGTGCGGCGGAAGATGAGCGCAAAGCGCTGGAAACAGCTGCAGCGGCTCTCCTACCTCTTCTACGGACTGCTCTACCTGCACATCTGCTTCATCTACACCGGCGGCCTTCGCAAGGGAAAGAGCGAGTATCTCGTGCAGTTTGCGCTCTACACGCTGCTCTACGGAATTTATCTCATGCTCCGGCTCACAAAGGCCTTTCTCAAAAAGCCGCTGCCGACCGCACCGGACTACGCGGCAAAGCGCGCCGCGAGACGACGCAAAGTGATCTGCCTGCACGGCGGCATCAGTCTTTTGATGCTCCTCTTGCTTCTCTTCGCCTTCCGCACCGTTCAGGCCGGAAAACAAGGCAGTGCGGACACAGCCCCGGCGGAAAGCACTTCCGCTGCCGAAAGCGCGGACGGCGGTTCCGCCGCTCCCGAATCGGCAAGCAAAGCCGGAGACGCAAGTACGACGGCTGCAGGCGCCGGCGGCATTGCCGCCTCTGTCCCGGACGGTGACTACGAGGGCAAGGGCGTCGGCTACAACGGCAATATCAAAGTGAAGGTCACGGTTTCCGGCGGCAAAATCACCGCCATCGAAATTCTGAAAACGGATGACGACGAAGAGTACTTCTACGACGCGAAAAAGAAGGTCATTCAGGAAATTCTGGACCGGCAGACCGCCGAGGTCGACGCCGCAAGCGGTGCGACTTCGAGCTCCGACGGCATCATGAAGGCCGTCAAGAATGCGCTGCAGCAGTGACAAACTTTCATATTCGGAACGCAAAAAGAGGACAGGAAATCTTTCCTGTCCTCTTTTCTTACATTCCGTTCTTTCGCGCCGTTTTTCGTTCTCGCTTATTTGGATGTGCAGTCGCAGACGCGAATCTTGAATCCGGTCTCATAGCGCGCGAGCGGCAGCGCATATTTCTGGCCGTCGAGTTCCGCCGTGCAGGTGTCCTTGCCTTCGTCGAGCACCAGCTCCGCAAAGGCGCGGTAGGTGCCGGGGTCCTTCGGCGCTTCGCTGAGTTCCGCACCGCGCTCTCCGTTCTCCTCCGTGAAGTAGCGAATCCGATACGGCACGGCGACTTCTCTGCCGTTCACATAGGTGTGGAAGTGCGGCGTCAGGTCGACCGGCTTGCCGATAGCCGGGAAGTCCTCCTTGTAGGCTTGGCTCAGCACCGGCGCGTAGTCGTACTCCTCCCACTCGCGGTACAAGGCCGATAAGAATTCACGCCGCTGCACGGCTCTCTCCTCCTCCGTCACGGCGCGCACGCCCTCGGGCTTGCCGGACAAATAGTTCAGAAGTTCCATCGCCGCAAAGCGCATGCCCTTCTCGTTGACCGGCGCGTAGACAATGAAGCGCTTGTTCGTGACCGTGGTACCGGTCACATCGTAGACGCCGTTCACGAGCACGATGACCGCCTTATAGAACGAGGTCACGCCGTTGTTTGCCATATACATCGCGGCGCGCGTGCCCGCATCGGTCTGCACCAGCTTGTCCTCATCGCTGCGGCTCACATGATAATAGGTATTGCTCGGCTCCTTGCCGATGTGCGTGCCCTCGGAGACCGCCTGCACCGTGTAGTAGTTAAAGTACAGGTCCGCCTCCTTGTAGAGCGGCAGCGTGCGGAAATATTCGACAAACCGTCTCGCATCTTCCTCAAATTTGTCCAGCTCCTCCGCGCGATAGCCCTCTCCCGTGAAGACGATGGTCTGGTTGTTGTAATAGGGCTGTGCACCCGGATACTCGAGCGTGTTGTGGTCGGCAATACAACTCGTGTGCAGCGAAATCTCAAATTCCCGGCTCTTCCGGCTGACCAGACGACCGCCGCCCTTTTCCGTCGCCGTGACGGTCACGGTATAGCGGCCCGGCAGCACCGGCGGCTCCTCGCTCTCGTAGAGATGCGTGATTTCCGCCGCATAGGGCATGGTGCCGCGGTAGGAATAGTGAAGGTCCGAGGGCGGCGCGTCGTGAAGGGTCGCCTTCACCTCAATCGGCTTGCCGTCACAGACTTTGTTCTCGACCGTGAGGTCAATGAGATCCGGCGGCTCGATTTCAAAGGTCGTCTCCAATATGGCGTCGCCATAGACCGCATCGTGCGAGAGTTCCGCGTGAAGCCGGTAAGTGCCCGCGTTTTTCGGCTGCGCCGGGAGCGGCGTGCCGTCCGCATCGAAGAAGCTTAAAGTCAGGCGGTCGCCGAGCTCGGTGCCGGTCTCCTTTTTCTCGCATTTCCGGACAATGACATACTGCTTCAAATCGAACGGCTCCGCGCCCTCCCGCAGGGTGTCGGCGTACTGTTGCCAGAAAAGTTTCGTCACATTCGCATGGGCCGCAAACTGGTCGCGGAGCGCCTCCTTGCAGACCTCGCAGAACGGGAACTGGCGCCCGAGATAGCGCATCTTGCAGTTCTGGTGCGGCTTATACCAGCCGTCGCCGCCGTTGTCGTACTCATAGACGCCGATGCCGTTTTTGCCGATAAAGCGGCTCCAACGCACCTTCTTCGGATCCGATTCTGCCGACATATTGACATACTCGCCGGCATAGCTGTTGCCCGCAAAGTACTCGTCCGAGAGGATGCCGATGGTGTGACCGAGCTCATGGAGGAGCATCTCGAGCGACTCATCGTTCCGGGAGACAATGCTGATTTCGCCGCCCGAGCCGCCGTAGACCTCGGAGTTCACCATCACAATCGCGTAGTCCGTATCGGGCAGATACTTCCGGTAGAGGTCACGGACCTTTCCCTTGTCCTCTTCGCCGATCTCCACAAGGCGCTGCATGCCGAAGGTCCAGAAGGACGCGTGGAAATAGCTGTCCCGCGTGTCGGCATCGGCCTCTGCCTGCGTCCGTGCGTGGTCCGCGCGCACACCGCTCTCGTTCGAGCAGACGCCGATTGCGTAAATCTTCACGGCATCCGCGTACTCGTCCCAGGGCGAAGTCGCCATCATGTACTTTGCCATGCGCTTGGCTTCGGCGAAGAAAAGTTCCTGCTCTTTCTCCGTAAATCCATCTCCAAAAAAGGTAAGGAGCAGCGCGTCCTTGTCGTCCAGCTCTTCCCGTCCGTAGACAAGACGCGGCGTCTCATTCAGAATTGCCTTTTCAGCCTGATTCATAGTTGCCTCCTTTCGGTGGATGAGATTCGAATGAAAAAGTGCAGGGCGTTCCCCTGCACTTTCCTCTGTCTTGCAAAAGTGCTTTCCGCTCAAAGCGCTTTTCGCTTACATCTTCGTGAACTTGCCTCTCAGATACTCGAGATAGTACTTCGTGTTGACATCCTCGCCGGTCGCCTTGATGATGGTCTCTCTCGTCGTATAGGTCTGGCCGTAGCTGTGGATGTGCTCCGCAAGCCAGCTGTTGATGTCGGAGATATCGCCCTTTGCGAGCTTCTTCCAAGCATCCGGATGCGCCTTCAGAATGCTGTTGCGGTACTGGCAGGAGTAGACAAGTCCCAGCGCATAGCCCTGGAAGTAGCCGATGAAGCCCGTGCTCCAGTGGACATCCTGCAGAATGCCCTCGGAAGCGTTCTTCGGAGTCACGCCGAGGTACTCCTTGTAGCGCGTGTTCCACGCCTCTTCCATGTCGTCAATCGTGAGCTTGCCCGAGAAGTAATCTCTCTCCATCTCATAGCGGAGAATCAGGTGTAACGGCACCGTGAGCTCGTCCGCCTGCATTCTGGACCAGCCCGGGTTCGGCTTGTTCAGCGCTCTGACAACCGTCTCGACCGGGATTTCGCGGAATTTCGGCACTTCCTTCTGGATTTCCGGATAGAAAGCGGTCCAGAACTCGAGCGAACGGCCTACCTGGTCCTCGTAGAACTTGGACTGAGACTCGTGCATGCTGCCGTCGATGCCGCCCCAGAGGCCCGCATCCACGACTTCCTGCGAGGATCCGTAGTTGTACATACCGTGGCCGGTCTCATGCGCCGCGCCGAGCAGCGTGTAGAACAGGTTTCTCGAATAGTTGGTCGAAGGACGGGAATCTCTCGGGCCCGCACAGACGCAGCTCGGATGCTCCTCTTCGTAGAGAATGCCCTGGTTCCAGTTGAAACCGTAGTAGTCCATGAGCTTTCTGACAATCTTCTCCTTCGTCGCTCTGTCGACATCGCAGTCGATGACGGAGGTGTCAATGCTGTCTCTGTAGCTCTCGGTCTTTTTCAGGAGTTCCACAATCTCCGGCTTCACCTCGCCGAAAATCTTGTCGATCTCATCGAGTCTCCAGTCCGGATCCCAGCAGTTCACGAGAACCTGGAACACGGACTCGTTCGGGTTAATCGCCTCTGCGACGCGCTTCTGCACCTCAAGCTGCTTCTGAAGATAGGGCTTGAAACTCCGGAAGTCGTTGTTCTTCTTGCATTCGTGCCAAGCTTTTCTGCCGTCGTTGTTGATGCGGCCCAGCTCCTCGCCGAGCTCCAGCGGAATCAGCGTTGCGTTCTTGTAGCGGTCGCTCAGGTAGCGCACCATGCCGCGGTCAATGTCGCTCTTATACTGACTCTTATCGAAATCAGCGAAGTCTGCGACCAGCTGCTTCACTTCGTCGTTCTCGACCAGCTGCTGGCTGAGCTCGCTGAGGTACATTTCCACATTGGTGGTCTGGTCAAAACCGGCCTCGGGACCTGCGTGCCACTGATCGCAGAACATGATGTTGTTTGCGGTCTCCAGCATGCGGAGTCTCACCATGATTTCACGGATTCTCTTGATATTCGCATCGTAATTCATTGCTTTTTCCTCCTGTTGTGAATGTTGTATTCAGGATCAGCGTCTTCCGCTGAGGCTCACCGAAGTGAATCAAACCTGTCTCACTGCTTCTCCCGGAAGCCCATGCCGATTGCAAGCTTCTTCGAGAGCAGGAAAATAATGCAGCCGACCGCGACTGTCACGCCGCCGATTGCGAGAAAATAGCCGCTCTCATGGCCTTCCCGGTAGAAGTTCGAGACCAGGGTCGAGAGCGAGGCACCGGTCGAGAGCCCCATTGCCCAGACCGTCATCATCTGTGTCGAAAAGGCAGCCGGGGCGACAATCGACGCCGCCGAGTTGCCCGCCGGATAGGAAATCGCCTCGCCGATAATCACGAGCGCGTAGAAGGCAACGAGCCAGAACGGGCTCGCCTTGACGCCCGGCGCGTACATCTGAAACGGAATCACCATAATCAGCGTGCCGACGCCGTAGAGCGCGGTGCCGATGCCCATCTTGGCCGGCGTCGAGGGCTGCTTGTTGCCGAGCTTGCCCCAGAGACCCGTGACCATCGAACCGAAGAGCACGGCAAAGACCGCCTGCAGGGTCCAGTAGATGGCCGGTGTCACCTTGTGTCCGAAGAAGACCAAGTTCACGCTCGTCTCCGCGTAAATCGAGAGAATCGAGGTCGCCTGATACCAGACCAGCATCGCAATGCTGCTGGAGATAAACATCGGAATCAGATAAAAGATATGCTTTCTCTCCTCCGGCTGTGTCTTCGGACTCGTCAGAATGTAGACCAGATAACCGAACGGGATGAAGAGCGAGACCGTGCTCACCATGTTCGAGAAACTCTTGACCGTAAGGATACCCTGCGTAAAGAGCAGAACCAGCGCTACGGTCACAACGGCAATGATGCCGAGCATCGCTGCGATTGTCGTCTTCCGCGCCTTCGGCGGCAGCGGGTCGTCGGGTTCCGCGCCGATCGGCCCAAACATCATCCGCTCCAGAATCAGGTAGAGGATAGAGCCGAGCGTCGACATCACCGCGCAGAGCGCAAAGGCCGCGTGGTAACCGCTGATCAGGGCAATGGTGCCTGTGACGCTAGGAATCATCGCACCGATGTTAGAGATTACATAGGTAATCGCGAACGCACCGTCGCGGCGCTTATCGCCCTTCGCATACATTTTGCCGGTCAGGGAGTCGAGCGCTCTGCCGGAGATCATGCTACCAAAGAGCAGGAGCCCCATCGAGAGCGCGTAACCCGGAATTCCGAGTCCCGGAATCGAGAGGACAATGTAGGCAACCGGCAGAACCAGAGCGTTCAGACGCAGCGCGCCGCGAATGCCGAAGACACGGTCCGCCATGTAGCTGCCGACTGCGCTGAACAGAATGACCAGCGCGTTAAAAAGTGACATGAGCTGTGCGGCATCGGTTTTTCCGAGCCCAAGGCCCCCCGGAACCGCGGCGTAAAGGTAGTAGACGAGCACTGCCATCATGCCGTAGTTTGCAAACGAGTTGGTCATGTAGCGGAAACTCAGAACGCCGATTCCCCTCGGATGTCCGAGAAAGCTTCGCTCCGCCTGGATTTTGACCACCGCCTCTTGTCTCTGCGATTCCTCCATAAATCTCCTCCTGAAAAGCCTTGATTTTGCACAAAATGAATGCTGCAAGCATCTTTTTCGTCTATTATTCTAGCATAACGACCAAGCGAATTCCACCCCCGCCCCTCTCAGCAGTCATTTCTTTTCGATATAGCAGCGGCGCACCCTGTCATGCAGGGTGCGTCGTCTCCCTTGATGAAAAGCGTGAAGCAGTAGGCAATGAACATCGGGAGCAGGAAGAGGATATGCTGTTTCTCCTCCGGTCTGGTCTTCGGGCTTGTAATCACATAGATAAAGTAGACCACAGGCAGGAAGATTGCGATCGTGCTCACCGTGTTCGCAAACGTCGTAATTGTGATGATATGGCGGCTGAAAAGAAGGTACACCGCGCGCTTTCTCGCCGCCGGCGGCATCAGGTCGTCCGGCTCCTCGCCTATGGTGCCGAAGACCTTGCGCTCCACGAGGAGATAGTAGGCGGAACCCACAATCGCCGCAGCTGCCGAGAACGCAAACGCCGCGTGGTAACCGAAGAGCAGGGCGACCGTACCGCTGATACTCGGAATCGCCGCACCAATGTTCGAGATAACATAGATGTACGAGAAGGCGCCGTCGCGGCGCTCATCTCCTTTTGCGTAGAGTTTACCGAGCAGCGAGTACATGGAGCTGCCGGCGACCATGCTGTTCATGTAGCCGATGCAGCAGTAGAGCACCACGCCGACGATGCCGCGCCCCGGGATCGCGAGTGAAAAATAGAAGAAAGGTCCGGTGATGGTACAAAAACGATAGGCCCTTCGATTTCCGAAGACGCGGTCCGCCATGAAAGAACCGACACTCGAGAAGATGGATGCGAGAGCCGCATCCAGGGTGATAATCTGCGATGCCTGCACCTTCGTCAGTCCGACACCTGCCGGTGCCGCCGCATAGAGGTAATCAATAAAAATGGATGTCATACCCGTAGCCGGTAATCTGTCCCATCATAAACTTGAAGTTCATGACGCCGACGCCAAAGGGATGGCCGATGAAACAGGTTTCGTTTTGCAGCTTCTTCATTTGTTCCTGCCGCTCTCTCTCCTTTTCATCGAGTACTGCTGTTGCAACTGCTTCCATAACAAGAACCTCTCGAAATAAAAAAGTTACTTCAACAGGCAAAAAAGAAACAGACCTCCTTTCCCATCCGATTTTCATCGGCGAAACCGCCGTTGTAACTATGTCTGATGTCTCGCTGTGATTGGGAAATATTACCTATTTCTAATTGTACTGTATTGCTCTATTATTTAATTTCAAGGATATTTATCCCTCTTCCTCGCCATTATTTATATTAATTTTAACAAATATAAAAATAAAATAAACCTCTGTCGTATTTTATTGACAGAGGTTTATTTGTCTTATGCTGCTTCCGCGCCTTCGCTTAAGCCCATGCCCTTCGCAAGACGCTTCGAGAAGAGAACCAGAACCAGACCGACCAGCAATGTGCTGCCGCCGATACCGAGGAAATAGAGGCTCTCCGAGCCCTCATGGTAGAAGTTGGATGCCAGGGTCGAGAGATTTGCTCCCGCCGTGCCGGAGAAGCCCCAGACTGTCATCATCTGCGTCGAAAACGCAACCGGCGCGAGCGCCGAAGCCGCCGCGTTCCCCGAGGGATACGAAATCGCCTCACCGATGATCACAATCAGGTAAAAGCCAATCAGCCAGAACGGGCTCACCTTGACGCCCGGCGCATAGAGCTGGAACGGCAATATCATGAGCAGGGTGCCGAGGCCGTAGCACATGGTGCCGAAGCCCATCTTCCAGGCCGCCGAAGGCTGGTGTCTGCCCATCTTGCTCCAGATACCGGCGCAGAGCGTGCCGATGCCGATGGCAAAGAAAGCCTGAATGGTCATGTAGATGCTCGGCGCCACGCGGTGTCCGAAAAACACCAAGTTGACGCTGGTCTCCGCATAAATCGAGAGTATCGTGGTCGACTGGTACCAGACCATCATCGCGAACGCACTCGAGATATACATCGGAATCAGGAAGGGCAGACGCTTCCGCTCTTTCTCCGTAATCTTCTTGCTGCGCAGAATGTAGATGAAATAGATGACCGGCAGAATCAGCGTGAAGACGCTGATGATGTTTGCAAAGCTTGTGATGGTCAACACATTGTAGTGGAACAGCAGATAGAGCACACCGCCGAACGCAAGGAAGAACGCGATGAGGAGCGCGACTGCCTTTTTCCGCTCGGCCGGCGGCAGCGGGTCGTCCGGCTCCATGCCGAGTGGTCCGAAGGCGCGCTTTTCGAGAATCAGATAGACAATGCTGCCGAGAGCGCCGATCACGCCGAGGATGAAGAAGGTCACCTGATAGCCCGCGACCAGCGCAATACCGCCGATCACAACCGGGCACATGGATCCGATGTTCGAGAGCACATAAATGACCGAGAACGCGCCGTCGCGCCGCTTGTCGCCCTGTTCATAGAGCTTGCCGAGCAGGGAATACAGCGAGCTGCCCGCGATTGCACTGTTCACATAGCCGATCACGCAGTAGAGAATTAGGCCGAGCATGCCGACATTCGGAATCGCAAAGGAAAAATAGTACATGGGCGCCGTAATCGCACAGAAGCGATAGGCTCGCCTGTTGCCGAAGACGCGGTCCGCCATGTAGGAGCCGATGACGCCGAAGATGGAGCCGAGGGCTATGTCGAGGGTAATGAACTGCGAAGCCTCAAGCTGGGTGAGCCCCAAGCCCTTCGGCGTCGCCGCATAGAGATAATAGATGAAGATGGCGCTGAAGCCGTAGCTTGTGACGCTGCCCATCATGTACTTGAAACTGACAATGCCTACACCAAAGGGATGACCGATGAAACAGGTCTCGTTTTGCAGTTTGCTGATTTCCTCCTGCCGAGTCCTCTCCTTCTCTGCCGTTGCAAGCGCTTCCATACCGAAAACCTCCTGTTCAAAGTTGAATCAATGCCGAACAAAACGCCTGTGAAAAACGAACCTCCTCTCCTCCTTGATGCGCGCCCGGTTTTATGCATAATCCGTGCTGTTTTGCATAAGCGTATCATATCTTTCAGCATTTACAAGTACAACCCCGGCTTTATTTACAGATTTTTGTGTACTATTTCCGAAATATAAAAAAAGAATGTCCGCGCACCAGCATTTCGCCGGAGTGCGGACATTCTTACTCTTATATCTTACTTTGCGGACGGGCTCAGTCCTTCTTGTCGATGCCCATGCCGTGTGCCAGAGGCTTCTGCAGTACCAGGATAATCACAGCTGCCGCGACAACTGCGACACCGATGGCCAGGAAATACATGGACTCACTGCCCTCTTTGTAGAAGTTCGCAGCAAGCGCCGAGAGGCTTGCGCCGGTCGACTGTCCCATGGACCAGATGGTGAGCATCTGCGTTGCGAAGGCCGCCGGTGCGACGATGGTCGCCGCAGAGGTTCCCGCGGACCAGCAGATTGCCTCGCCGACGGTGTAGACCGCGTAGAAGCTGATGAGCCAGAGCGGACTAGCCTTTTCGCCCGGTGCGTAAATCTGGAAGGGCAGGACCATAATCAAAATCGAAATGCCGTAGCAAAGCGTGCCGATGCCCATCTTGCCCGGGGTGGTGGGCTGCTTCTTGCCGAGCTTTGCCCAGAGACCCGTAATCAGAGATCCGAAGAGGATAGAGAAAATCGACTGCAGGGTCACGAAGGAAGCCGGGGTGATCTCCTTGCCGAAGAAGTTCATGTTCACCGAAGTCTCCGCATAGATGCTGAGCACGGTGTTACCCTGGTAGGAAACCAGGTTCGTGAAGCAGTAGGCAATGAAAATCGGAATAATGAAGAGCACGCGGCGCTTCTCTTCCGGCTTGGTCTTCGGACTGGAAATCACATAGACCAGGTAAATCGCCGGCAGGAAGACTGCGACCGAGCTCACCGTATTTGCAAACTGCTTGATGGTGATGATGCGGTTGCTGAAGAGATATGCAAGGATTGCCGCGATGATTGCAACAATGCCCGCAAGCACGAAAACTGCCTTCTTTCTGGTTGCCTCCGGGAAGGGATCCGCCGGCTCCTCGGCGATGGTGCCGAACACGCGGCGCTCCGTCGAGAGGAATATCGTGGAACCGACCACCGATGCCGCCGCACAGAGCGCGAATGCAGCGTGGTAGCTAAAGAGCAGCGCAATGGTTCCGGTCACAGCCGGAATTGCGGAGCCGATGTTTGCAATGATGTAGATGTACGCGAAGGCGCTGTCTCGTCTCGCATCGCCCTGCTGATAGAGCTTTGCGGTCAGGGTGTTCATGGACTGGCCCGCAATCATACTGTTGCAGAGCAGAAGGCCGGTCGCAACTGCGTAGCCGATGACACCGGAGCCCGGAATCGCAAGGATCAGGTAGGGAATCGGCGCTATTATATTCATGATGCGCAGGGCCTTCCGGACACCGAAGACACGGTCTGCCATATAGGAACCGACCACGCCGCAGATGACCACGAGCGCAAAGTAGAGCGACAAGAGCTGAGCCGCCTCGGTCTTATCGAAGCCGAGACCGACCGGTGCTTCTTTGTAGAGATAGTAAATCAGGATTGCCGTAAAACCGTAGTAGGAAAAGGAGTTACACAAATACCGTAGACATATCGTGAGCAAGCCTTTCGGATGCCCCAGAAAACTGCGATCTTTGAAAATCGCCTCATTGTCAAGCATAGGTCTGCCTGCCATGGTTCTTCTCCTTTCTGTTGGCTCTGCGCCGCGCAGAGCATTGCGGGGTGAAAATCCTGAAAAACAAAGGTTGCCGGACCCAAAGAACGGGTCCGACAGCGCAACTTACATTTTAAATGTGCTGAAGTTTATTTCCGGTTTGTTCGGTTGTTTAAGCCGCCTGCTTCGAGAAACCCATCTCCTTTGCGAGCTTCTTGGAAAGAAGGACGATGACGAGACCGACCACGAGGGTGCTTCCGCCGATGAGCAGGAAGTAGATGGTCTCGCTGCCTTCCTTGTAGAAGTTCGAAGCGAGGTTCGAAAGGCTTGCGCCTGCCGTCATGGACATACTCCAAGTCTGCATCATCTGGGTTGCGAACGCTGCCGGTGCGAGTGCGGAAGCGGATGCGCTACCTGCCGGATAGGAGATACCCTCACCGATGATAACGACCATGTAGAATGCAACGAGCCAGAACGGGCTGACCTTCACGCCCGGTGCATAAAGCTGGAACGGAAGGATCATGATCAGGGTGCCGACACCGTAGAGCATGGTACCGAAGCCCATCTTCCACGGGGTGGACGGCTGCTTGTCACCGAGCTTACTCCAGAGGCCGGTGATAAAGGAACCGAAGACGATTGCCATGATAGCCTGGAGCGTCATGTAGATGGTCGGGGAAACCTCGTGGCCGAAGAAGTTGAGGTCAACGCTGGTCTCCGCATAGATTGCGAGAATCGTGGTAGCCTGGTACCAAACCATCATTGCGAAGGAGCTTGCGATGAACATCGGAATGATGTAAAGGAGCTTGTGCGCCTCTTCTCTCGTGGTCTTCTTGCTCTTGTACATAAAGACGAAGTAACCTGCCGGCAGGAACAGGGTGATGGTGCTGACCGTGTTCGAGAAGTTCGCGATGGTCGCGACGCCGCTCAGGAAGATAGCCGCAAGGAAGCCGCAGAATGCAAGCGTTCCGACAATGAGGTACATGATAGCTTTCTTTCTCTGTGCCGGCGGAAGCGGATCGTCCGGTTCCATACCGATCGGGCCGAAAGCTCTCTTCTCAAAGAGAAGATAAACGAGAGAGCCGAGTGCGCCGAGGATACCGAGCACGAAGAAGGTGAAGTGGTAACCCGCAACCTTTGCGAGCGTACCTGCAACGACCGGAGACATAGCACCGATGTTCGAAAGCACGTAGGTGATTGCGAACGCACCGTCACGTCTCTTATCGCCCTTTGCGTAGAGCTTACCCATCAGGGTGTAGAGCGAGCTTCCGCAAATCATTGCGTTGACGTTACCGAGCGCGTACTGCATGATAACACCCGTCATGCCGAGGCCCGGAATCGCAAGCAGGAAGTACAGGAACGGTCCGGTAAAGTTAACAAAGCGATATGCTTTTCTGTTACCGAAGACGCGGTCCGACATGTAGGAACCGATGACACTGAAGATAGAACCCAGCGCCGAGTTCAGGGTGATCATCTGAGACGCCTGAACCTTGGTGAGGCCGAGGCCTTCCGGCGATGTTGCGTAGAAATAGTAAATCAGAATTGCGCTCATGCCGTAGCTCGTGAGCGAGGTCATGAAGAACTTAAAGCTCACAATTCCGATACCGAACGGATGCCCGATGAAGCAATGCTCACTCTGAATCTTATCAATCTGAGCCTGCTCCTCCTTTCTCTTTGCATCCAGTTCTGTGTTTACAGCTGCTTCCATAAAATCCTCCTGTCTGAATTAAAACGGTAATTCTGATAGAAAAACAAAAGTAACTGCAAGTATTACTTGCTCCCCCTCCTAGTTACTCCCTGTCATTTTACGGACAGAGTCGAGCTCGCACCTCGCTGCCCCACAGGGTTATCTGCATTGTTCCTCCTCTCTCGAAATATCATATCGCAGGCAGAGAGCGCCGTAGCGCCCTCCGGACTGCGGATACTGTTGTGTTTATTGCTCCTCTCCGTGACCGGTGCCGATGCCCATACCCTTGGCGAGCTTCTTGCTAAAAATCACGACAATCGCACCGCAGAGCGTCACCGCCGCGCCGATGGCGAGGAAGTAGAGGCTCTCGGAACCCTCGCGGTAAAAGTTTACCACGAGCGAGCTCAGGCTTGCGCCGGTCGACTGTCCCATGGCCCATACCGTCATCATCTGCGTGGAGAACGCCGCCGCGCCACATGTGAGGCCGCCGACTCACCGGCCGGGGTCACAATCGCCTCACCGATGGTCATAATCGCAAAGAAAACGACCAGCCACATGGGGCTTACCTTGACATCCGGCGGGAACAGCTTAAACGGAATAATCATGAAGAGAATCGAAATGCCGTAGAGTGCCGTGCCGATGCCCATCTTGGCGGGTGTGGATGGCTGCTTCTTACCGAGCTTTCCCCAGATACCCGTGAGTACGGTGCCGAAGATAACCGCAAAGATTGCATTCAGCGTCCAGTAGGCCGCCGGTGTAATCTCAATGCCGAAGAGGTTGCGGTTTACGTTGGTTTCCGCATAGATTGCGAGCACCGTGGTCGCCTGATAGTTCACAAGTAACGTAAAACTAACCGCAATAAACATCGGAATGATGTAAACCAGACGAGCCCGCTCCTCTTTCGTAGTCTTTGGACTCAACATAATATACAACAGATATGCCACTGGCGCAACCACACCTACACTGCTCACCGCATTCGCAAACTGGGTGATGGTGACGATGCGGTTTGTGAACAAAAAGCTAAGCAGAGCTGCGACCACCGCGACGCCCGCAATCAGCTTCAGGACTGCCGTGCGGCGCTCTGCTGGCGGCAGCGGATCGTCCGGCTCGGTGCCGATGATGCCAAAGGACTTCTTCTCACTGACAATGAAGAAGATAGAACCGATCAGCGAGAATACCGCGCAGGCAAAGAAAGCGGTGTGGTAGCCTGCAACCAGCGCAATGGTTCCGGTGATACCCGGGACGCAGGCGCCGATGTTGGAAATAACATAGGTAATTGCAAACGCACTGTCCTTTCTCGTGTCGCCCTTTTTATAGAGCTTCGCGGTCAGCGCGTCCATGCTGCGGCCGCCGAGCATGCTCGAGAAGAGCATCATGCCCTGTGCGCCCGCATAGCCCACAATGCCGAGGCCCGGAATTGCGAGCAACAGATAGGCAATCGGCATCACGATGCAGGTGAGCCGGATGGCCATACGCGGTCCGAAGACGCGGTCTGCCATATAGGAGCCGATGACACCGCAGATAATGACCAGTGCATAGTAAAGCGAGAGGAGCTGGGAAGCCTCTGTCTTCGTGAGACCGAGACCCGCCGGAAGTACCGCGTACAGATAGTAAATCAGAATCGAGGTGAGACCGTAATACGAAAACGAATTGCACATGAACTTGAGACCGATTGTGAGTACGCCGACCGGGTGTCCCACGAATCTCTTGTCCGCCTGAATCTTTTCAATTTCGCGTTGTTTCTCTTCTGCTGGCAGTACCTTGCTGTCCTGCATTTTTCAAGTTCCCCCCTGCGTCCTTTTCTCAGACCTGATGTTCCTTGCACCAGGTTGCCAGCGTATCGGCAATCTCCTTCATGCTGCCCTCGCCGAACGGATTCCGGAAACCGGCCTGCTGCAGGAGGTCGGAATAGGTCTCGCCGCCGCCCTTCTTCACGAGTTCCACATAGCGCTTCCACGCTTCCTTCGGATCCTTTAAGTGGAGCGCAAAGAACTGGAGCGCCGCGGTTCTCGCAAGGCAGTAGTCGATGAAATAGAACGGGAACTCATAGATGTGCTTCTGCTTCTGCCAAGCGCCGCCGTCCGCATAGAACGGCAGGCCGTCGTTGTCAATCCACGGGCGGTACTTCTTGTCGAGGTCAAGCCAGACCTGATTCCGCTCCGCGGGCGTGAGCTCCGGCTTCTGGTAGACAATATGCTGGAACTCATCCACCTGGCAGCCGTAGCAGGTTGCGAGCATCGCATCCTCCGCGTGCTGTAACTGGTACTTCGCCGTGTCCTTGCCGAAGAACAGGTGATGGAAGGGCGAGGTCAGGAACTCCATCGACGTCGAGTGAATCTCGCAAGTTTCCATGGCCGGCTCAACGAGCTCCAGGATGAGGCCCATCTTGTTGCCGACATAGGCCTGGAACGCATGGCCCATCTCGTGGGTGATGGTCTCGACGTCAAAGGCGCTGCCGTTCCAGTTCGCGAAGACGAAGGGACCGTAATCGGTCACATTGTACATGTACGCGCCGAGGAGCTTGCCCGGTCTCGTGAGGACATCGAAGCTCTCGTTTTCAAACATCCAGTCGATAAATTCGGCAGTCTCGGGGCTCAGCTCGTCGTACATCTTCTTGCACATGCTGAGCATGTAGTCGGTGTTGCCGGCCGGCTCCGGGTTTCCATCCTTGAAGCAGATGTCGAGGTCATAGAGCTTCGGATTCTCGATGCCGACGCGTTTCATGCGGAGCTCCATGAGTTGCTTTGCGACCGGAACAATATCGCGAGCCACCTGCTCTCTGTAGTTCTCGATGTCCTTCATGTCATAGCCGATGCGGCCCATGCGGAGGTAGGAGAGCTCGGAGTAGTCGCGGAAGCCCATGCGGCGCGCCTGCTCGTTGCGGTTCTGAATCATGCGGCCAAAGATATCGTCGAGCTGTTCGTGGTGCGCGTCAAACCACTTGCCGTCGGTCTCGCGCGCCGCGCGGCGGGTTGCCGCGTCCTTGCCGTCCATCATGTAGACCGCGAGCTGCGGAAGCGTGACCTGCTTGCCCTGAAAGTCGACCATGTAGCTCGCATAGAGCTTGTCGTACTCGCCGACCAGTGCATTGTCCTCACGCTGAAGATCGATGACACTCTCGTCTGCGGCATTCAGCGCGACCTGCATCTTCTCCAGAATAATCTTGCCGAACTTATCGGCGAGAACCTGCTTCTTCGGGTGCTCGAGGAGCGCCTTGTAGAGCTGATTCATCGTGTTGTAATACTCGGGCGAAACGCTGTCAAAGTAGGCCTTCTCGCCCGCATAAAACTCGTCTTTGACATTCATGGTATTGCGGATATAAACCGTTCTGTCCGGGAGATTATACTCTCTGCCGAGGCGCTGGTGTACCTCCCAGATATCCAGAATCTCCTCTTCGGTCTCCGCCTTTTCGGTTCTCTCGACGAGCTCCCTGTAGTCCTTTTGAATGCGCGCGACATCCGGACGGCGATATTCAAGTTCGCTGAATTTCATGCCACTTCTCCTTCCATAAACTGTCTGAAGATCCCCATATTGCTGATGACATTCTTACGTCCTCCGGCCTTTTGCTAATTTTTATACAACGGCACACAAAATAAGGCTGTAAGATTTAGGCACATTATAACATTCTTCCCCCAAAAAGCCTAGCCATACTTGCCCGATATGCCGATAGCGGATATGGCGATTTGCGCTATCTGCTATCGGCGCGCGGAATATCCGTTCTAAGTTGGCGCGCACTGCCGTTATAACAGTGCAATCCGCGCACTGTCCTCAGCCGAAATTCATATTTTGGGGGCAGCTGTCGCAGGCATAAAAAAAGAGAACCCGAAGGTTCTCTCTTTTGATATTTGATCCGACAGCTGTCAGAAAATCGGGACCACCGCACCCTGATACTTGTTCTCGATGAACTGCTTGATCTCCGCCGTCGTGAGTGCCTTGACCAGCGCCTTGGTCTTGTCGCTGTTCTCATCGCCCTCTCTGACCGCAATGATGTTCGCATAGGTCTTGGCTGCGACCGAGTCAGCGGACTCCGCTGCGAGCGCATCCGAAACCTTTAAGCCCGCTGCGATGGCAAAGTTGCCGTTGATGACACCGAAGTCCACATCCGGCAGGGAGCGCGGAACCTGTGCCGCCTCGACCTCGACAATCTCAATCTTGTGCGGGTTCTCGACGATATCCTGCTTCGTCGCGTTGATGTCGGTATTGTCCTTCAGCTTGATGAGGCCCTGATCTGCGAGGAGCAGGAGCGCTCTTGCCTCGTTCGTCACATCGTTCGGGACCGCAATCTTCGCACCGTCCTGAATGTTCTTCAGATCCTTCGACTTGCCGGCATAGATGCCGAACGGCTCATAGTGAATCGCCGCCGCGCTGACCAGCTTCGTGCCTCTCTCCTTGTTAAAGTTCTCAAGGTAGGGCAGATGCTGGAAATAGTTTGCGTCGAGGCTCTTCGACTCGAGCGCGAGGTTCGGCTGCACATAGTCGGTGTACTCGACCACCTTGAGCTCATAGCCTTCTGCCTTCAGCGCGTCCTTTGCCGCCGCGAGAATCTCGGCATGCGGGGACGGCGAAGCGCCGACCGTGATGACTTTGTCGCCGGAAGCCTCTGCCGCGCTACTGCCCGCCTCACTGCTGCCCGCTGCGCTGCTACCTGCCACGCTGCTGTCTCCCGCCGCGCTGCTCTCCGCCTTCTTCTGGCTGCCGCAAGCCGTAAGCAGAGACAGTCCGAGCAGTGCCGCCGCGAAAAATACCTTCTTCTTCTTCATAATAAGTTACCTCCCTGAAATTTTGTTCTGTTTGATCACCCGCAATCTGCGGGAAAGCAAGTTGTTCCGTCAGCGCGCGCGCTTATCCGCGTGCCGCGCCATCCACAAAAAACTCTCCTGAATCAGCTGGACGATAATGACCAGCACCACGACGGTCACGAGCATCACATCGGTCTGATAGCGATAGTAGCCGTAGTTGATGGCGAGCGTGCCGAGACCGCCGCCGCCGACGAAACCGGCCATTGTCGAGTAGCCGAGTATCGTCGTGATGGAAATCGCCGCGCCCATGAGGAGCGACGGTTTCGCCTCGGGCAACATGACCTTCCGGACAATCTGGAAATTGCTCGCGCCCATCGACTTTGCCGCCTCGACCACCCCCGCGCCGACTTCTTTTAAGGAGCTCTCGACCATGCGGGCAATGTAGGGCGCCGCCGCGAGAACAAGTGGCACGACGACCGCCTTCGGGCCGAGCGTGGTTCGCACGATGAAGCGCGTGAGCGGCAGAGCCGCGAGCAGCATGATGATGAACGGCACCGAGCGCATCAGGTTGATGATGATCCCGAGTACGGTATTGATGATGCCGTTCGGCTGAATTCCGTCCTTATCCGTGACAATCAGGAGTATGCCGAGCGGAATGCCGATCAGATACGAGAGCAGCGAGGAGAGTGCGACCATAAAGACGGTCTCCTGTAAGCCCGTGAGTAACATCGTTAGAATCTGCGAATCAAAACTCACTGTTCTTCACCTCCTCCAGATTGACGCCGTGCTCCCGGAGATAGTGAATGACTTTCATCGCATCCGCCTCATGCTCGGGAAGCTGCAGAACCATCTGACCCGCGGCCTGTCCGCCGATCTCCTTGGTCGCCGCGAAGAGAATGTTCACCGGCAACTGACAACTGAGAATCATGTTCGCAATCACAGGCTCAAAGGCCGAGCGCCCATCGAAGGTCACGCGTATCTTTTTCGAAGCGCCGAACTGTTCCTGCCGCACATCGCCGCCCAGAATGAGCTCGCGCCCGATCTTCGACTGCGGCGCGGAGAAGATGCGCTGTACCTCTCCCTCCTCCGCAATGCGGCTCTGATCGATGATCGCGACGCGGTCGCAGATGGACTCGATCACCGACATCTGGTGCGTGATGATAACCACCGTAATTCCGAGATTCCGGTTGATGTCGCGAAGCAGGCCAAGGATAGACTCCGTCGTGTTCGGGTCCAAGGCCGAAGTCGCCTCGTCGCAGAGCAGAAGCTTCGGCTCGGACGCTATGGCTCTCGCAATCGCGACGCGTTGCTTCTGTCCGCCCGAGAGCTGCGAGGGATACGCTTTCTCCCGGTCGGCAAGCCCGACGAGCGTCAAAAGCTGTCTGGCTCTCGCCTCCGCCTCCGTCCGCCGGACGCCGATCAACTCGAGCGGAAAACAGATGTTTCGAAGCACCGTTCTCTGCTCCAGCAGATTAAACTGCTGGAAAATCATGCCCATCGAGCGGCGCACTTCGCGCCGTTCTCTCTCCTTCATCTCCGAGAGGCTCTGCCCCTCGAAAAACACATCGCCCGAGGTCGGGCGCTCCAGATAATTGATGCAGCGGACCAGGGTCGACTTGCCGGCGCCCGAGAGTCCGATGATACCGTAAATCTCACCGCGGCGTATGCTCAGGTTGACATCGTCGAGCGCATGGACTGTGCCGCCCGCTGTCTTGAATTCCTTTACAAGGTGGCTGATCCGTATAATTTCGTCTGACATCTCCGCCTCCTCTCTTCAACTGATATGTGGCATTGTAAGAAAATACGCGCGCCCTGTCAACGCGGACGCGCGTATTTCCTCATACTATATCTCTATCCGATTCTATTACTTTTTTTGATAGCTCATTCAGGCGCAGAGATCCACAATGACCTGCGCAAAGATTTTTGCGGAAGTCAGAAGCTCCTCGAGATTTGCCTGCTCATCCGGCGCGTGCATCCGCGTGTCGCTGCCCGGGTAAAACGCGCCGAAAGCAACGCCGTTCTTCAAGTCGTGGACATAGGTGCCGCCGCCCATTGCGACTGTGCCGCCCGGCAGACCCGTGTAGGCCTCAAAGACGCGGTTTAACTCCTGAACGAAGGGCGAGTCCGCCGAAACCGCATGCGGCGCGCGGAGCCGTCTGCCGTCAAAGACGAGGCCATAGCGCCCGAAGGCTTCTTCGCAGGTCTTCACGAGCTTCTGTCCGTCCATCGTGACCGGATAGCGGCAGTCAAAGAGACCGTGCAGAGATGTCTCGTCAATCGAAAGTTTGGAGAAAGCCAGCGTCAGCGGGCCGCTCTCCCTATCCTCAAATGCAATGCCGAGCGACTTGCCGTCGGTCTCGCCGTAGGGCATGAGCGCCACAAGTCCGTGAATGGCCTCTGTGAGCTTGTTCTTGGCAAGCGGCAACTGGGAGAGGAAGAGAAGAAGCCCGGTCAGAGCGTTCTTGCCGGCTTCCGGCGCGGCCGCATGGGCGTTTCTGCCGCTGACCTCGACTTTCTGCAGGGTCACATGCCCCTGCTCCTCGGCCGCCGAGCCCTCTTTCGCGCCGAGCGCCGAGAGCTCAATCTTTAAGCCGGTCTGCTTTTGTAACGTGTCTGCGGTCAGGTCGAGCACCATGCGCGGCACACCCGCGAGCACGGCGGTCGCGCGCGGCGGCACCGCGTTCTCAATGCTGCCGCCGGTCAGCGAGATGAGGCGCGCACCGCTCTCCTCCGCCGGAAAGTCGAGCGAAAACTCGCCCGCAAGCCGTCCCTTCTCCATGTTGACCACCGGATACTCCGCGTCCGGCGAGAAAGTGCAGGGCGCTTCCTTCTCGGTCGCATAGTAGTGCGCAATGCAGCCGGAGCCGCTCTCCTCATCGGTGCCGAGAATCAGGCGCACACTTTTCTTTAACGGAATGCCGAGCTCTTTGACCGCACGTAGCGCATAAATCGCAGCGACCGCCGGTCCTTTGTCATCCGCGACACCGCGCCCGTAGAGAACGCCGTCCTTCTCGATCGGCTCGAAGGCCTCGGTCACGGTCCAGTCGCCCTGTCCCGGCACCACATCGAGATGCGCAAGAATATCGAGCTCGCCCTCGCCCTCGCCGAGATCCGCCGCGAGCACATAGTTCTCGTAGTTCTTCGTCGCAAGACCGTAGCCCTTCAGCATCTCCTCCGCCGCGCAGAGCGCGCGGTAAGGCCCGTCGCCGAACGGCTTGCCCGGCTCTGCCTCTCCCTTACTCGAATCAATGCGGCAGAGGGTCTTCACATCCTCCAAATACGCCTCTCTGTGTGCATCCACCCACGCCGAAATCTGTTCCTTGTGATTCATACCAGCCGCCTCCTTCTCTTTGTTATTCTCTTACTTCTTTAGGATTTGCCGAACTCGAGAAGTTTGAGCCCCGGATTCCGCTCTTCCACCATCCTGACACTCCAGGGGTGTGCAAAGAGCAACAGGGGGTCACCCTTCAGGTTCTGAATCATTTTCATGTCGCTGGTGCCCTGAATCTTGTCGACATCCACGGTTTCCGGCTCGTCAATCCAGCGGATGTACTCGTAGGGCAGGGTATCCAGCCGCACCTCTACATTATACTCCGCCTTCAGGCGATAGGTAAGCACCTCAAACTGCAGCACACCGACCGCGCCGACAATAATTTCCTCCATGCCGGTATTGCGCTCCTGGAAAATCTGAATCGCACCTTCCTGCGCAATCTGCTCGATGCCCTTGGTGAACTGCTTTCGCTTCATCGTGTCAATCTGGCGAACCCGCGCAAAGTGCTCCGGCGCGAAGGTCGGAATGCCCTCGAACTCAATCGGCTCCCGCGCGTTTTCGAGCGTATCGCCGATGGCAAATATACCGGGATCGAAGACACCGATGATATCGCCCGCATAGGCGGTCTCGACAATCTTCCGCTCGTCCGCCATCATCTGCGTCGACTGGTTCAGGCGTATTTTCCGCTTGCCCTGCACATGTGTGACCTCCATACCGGCCTGATATTTGCCCGAGCAAATGCGCATAAAGGCAATGCGGTCGCGATGTGCCTTGTTCATATTCGCCTGAATCTTAAAGACAAACGCCGAGAAGAACGGATCTTTCATCGGGTTCACCTCGCCGCTCTTGGTCTTCCGCGGAAGCGGTGGCGTGGTCATTTTGAGGAAGTGCTCAAGGAAAGTCTCGACACCGAAGTTCGTGAGCGCCGAGCCGAAGAAGACCGGCGTCAGATCGCCGCGGGACACGCGCTCCATGTCGAGCTCGTCGCTCGCACCGTCGAGAAGTTCGGTCTCTTCCGTGAGCTGCGAAAGGAAGTCCTCACCGATCACACTACCGAGCTTCTCATCCTCGAGGGAGAGCTCTTCCGTTTCGATTTCCTGCATACCGGCGTGCGCCGCCCGGAAGGTCGTGATTTTCTTTGTGTTCCGGTCAAAAACACCCTTAAAGTTCTTGCCGGAGCCGATCGGCCAGTTCACCGGACAGGTGCGTATGCCGAGCAACTCTTCGATCTCGTCGGTCAGCGAGAACGGGTCTCGCGCCTCGCGGTCCATCTTGTTGATGAAGGTGAAAATCGGAATGTGGCGCAGCGTACAGACCTTAAAGAGCTTCCGGGTCTGCGCCTCCACACCCTTCGAGGCATCGATCACCATGACCGCCGAGTCCGCCGCCATCAGGGTGCGGTAGGTGTCCTCCGAAAAGTCCTCGTGTCCCGGCGTGTCCAGAATGTTGATGCAAAAGCCCTCATAGTTGAATTGCAGTACCGAGCTCGTGACCGAGATGCCTCTCTCTTTCTCGATGTCCATCCAGTCACTGACCGCATGCTTGCCTGTCTTTCTTCCCTTGACCGATCCCGCCAGATTAATGGCGCCGCCGTAGAGCAACAATTTCTCGGTCAGCGTCGTCTTTCCCGCGTCCGGATGGCTGATAATTGCGAACGTCCGCCGCTTCTGAATCTCCTCAAATTCGCCTGCCACTTGCGCCTCCTGTCGTTGTTTTTCCCGCCGAACTATGTTATAAAACCCTAGAATATACTGTTTTTGCGCGGGAAATTATACCATATTTCGGCGCGGAAAGGAAGAAAGCATGATACTCGCCATTGATATGGGCAACTCCAATATCGTCATCGGCGGCATAGACGAGGCCAATACGCACTTTATGGAGCGCATCACGACCGACACGCGAAAAACGGATCTCGAGTATGCGGTGAGCTTAAAGAGCATCCTAGACCTCCATCACATCGCGGCCGAGGACCTCGAGGGTGCCATTTTGTCGAGCGTGGTTCCCCCGCTGAACGCCGTGATCACCGAGGCGGTTCGCAAGGTCACCAGCCTCTCCTGCAAACTCGTGGGCGCCGGCATGAAGACGGGTATGAATATCCGCATGGACGACCCGAAGCACATCGGCTCCGATCTGATTGTCGACTCGGTCGCCGCAAAGGCGAACTACCCGCTTCCGATTATCGTAATCGATATGGGAACGGCGACCTCAATCACCGCGCTTGACCAAAATGGCGACTATGTAGGCGGTATCATACACCCGGGCCTACGCGTCTCGCTGAACACCCTGAGCGGCAGCACCGCGCAGCTCCCCTCGATCGATCTCGAGTCCCCCGGCCGGGCGCTCGCAAAGAATACAATCGAAGCCATGCAGAGCGGCATCCTCTACGGCACCGCCGGCATGCTGGACGGCATCATCACCCGCATGGAAGCGGAGCTCGGCCGCAAGGCGACGATTGTCGCGACCGGCGGCCTCGCGCGCTTTGTGACGCCGCTCTGCTCCCACCGGATTGAGATTGACGATCTCCTGCTTTTAAAGGGTCTGCTGATTCTGTACCGGAAAAACAGCTGATTGCGCCTGCCCGACACTTTCCGTAAAACAAAAAAGAGAGCCGAAGCTCTCTTTTTTTATGCTCACTTCCGGCTCTTTAAGAAGTCCGGGATATTAATCGACACATTCTTATTCTGACGCGGCTCAAAGCTGTAAGCACCCTGCTGCGGCTGCGCTGTCTGCTGGTACTGCGGCTGTGCCTGCTGCTGATACTGCGGCTGCGCCTGTTGCTGGAACAGCGGATTCATCGTGCCGTTGTAGCCTGCCGTCTGCTGCGGCTGAACCTCCGGCTGTGCCGCTGCCGGCTGCTGTGCGACATGAATCGGGGCGCTCTGCTTTGCGGTGCCCGCCGTCTGCTGCTGGGTTGCGTTTCTGCGGTACCCGCCCGTGGTCGCCGTGCGCTGCTGTGCGTTCTGGCTCGCCGTCTGGTCGAGACCGGTTGCGATGACGGTAATCGAGCACTCATCCTGCGCGTTCTCATCGTACATCGCGCCGAAGATGATGTTGGCGTCATCGCCCGCCATCTCCTGCACATAGCTCGCCGCTTCATTTGCCTCGATGAGGCTGATGTCACCCGAGATATTGATGATAATATTGCTTGCGCCGTCAATCGTGGTCTCAAGCAGCGGGGACGCGCAGGCAATCTTGACTGCCTCGAGCGCCTTGTCGTCGCCGTGCGCCTTGCCGATACCGATGTGAGCGATGCCCTTGTCGGTCATGACCGTCTGCACATCCGCAAAGTCGAGGTTGATGAGACCCGGCATATTGATGAGATCCGTGATGCCCTGCACTGCCTGCTCGAGCACTTCGTCCGCCTTGCCGAAAGCCTCCGGCATCGAGGTGCGGCGATCCACAATCTCAAGGAGCTTGTCGTTCGGAATCACAATCAGCGTGTCAACCGCCTCTTTGAGGTGTTCAATGCCTGCGAGCGCATTGTTCATGCGCTGTCTGCCCTCAAAGTTAAACGGCTTCGTCACGACGCCGACGGTCAGAATACCGAGTTCCTTCGCGATGCGCGCAATGACCGGTGCCGCACCGGTGCCGGTGCCGCCGCCCATGCCGCAGGTCACGAAGACCATGTCCGCATTTTTCAGCGCCTCGGTTAAATCCTCTGTGCTCTCCTCTGCCGCCTTCTCGCCGACCTCCGGCTTTGCGCCGGCACCGAGACCGCGCGTCAACTTCTCACCGATCTGCATGACGGTCGAGGCCTTGCAGAACTGGAGAGCCTGCTTATCGGTGTTGATACCGATAAACTCTACCCCTTCGATGTTCTCGTCGATCATGCGGTTCACTGCATTGTTGCCTGCGCCGCCAACGCCGACTACGATGATCTTTGCAGTATTATCGTCTTCGTTCAGTTTGATCTCTAACAAGGTACCTGCCTCCTGTAACTGCTTATTCACAGATTGTCTCATACTGGATAATATGGTCTATCATACTTATTTTTCCCGAAAAGTGCAAGCAACTTTGCGGATTTTACGGATTCTGCGCCTGCAACGCATAGGTTCCGTTTGACGCGCGCTTCCGGATATCCAGGATTCCGGAAGCATTGCCCGCTTTCTTCAGAATACCCGCGAGATCTTTGCACCTCTCCTCGGCTTCTTTTTCACCGCCGAAGAGCACGGTGATTCCGCCGCAGCGAAATGTCGCCTGATAGGCCGCGTCAAAGACAATCTGCTCCGTGCGGATATCGTTCTTCCGGAGATTCAGCAAGAGCTGCCGGACTATGGTCCTTCCCTTGGGATCAGCCTCGAGCAGCATCCCGCCGACCGCAATGTCGCCCGTCTGCAGTCCCACAATCTCCGGATACCCGGAAATCGGTTTCTGCACACTCTCCACGACGCGAAGCTCGTCGTCAAAATAAAAGGCCGCACTCATGTAGCGCACATAGCCGAGCACCGGTTTTTCGTGCAGTATGAGTTCCACCGAAAAGGGTGAGGTAAAGCGTATGTCGTAGCCGGTCAGAAACGCGAGTTGCTTCTTTTTGCCGCGCCACAGCCGGAACAGAAGCTCAGCGCTGCGCTCGCCCTCTGCCTGCGGCAGCAGTGCCTTTCGCGCCGCCTCCTCGCTGTATATCCGGTTGCCCTGCACCGTGACGGTTTTGACGCGAATACAGACAAACGCCGCTGCGAGCGAGACCGCCAGCAGCAGCGCAAAAACAATTCCCAGTTTTTTGAGCCGCTTCATGTCAGTTGCTCCGGGCGCATGCCCCTGGAAACCGCAAGAACCAGCCCGATTTCTCCCATGAAACTCACGAGAGAGGTACCGCCGCTGCTGATAAAGGGCAGCGTGACACCGGTATTCGGCATCAGGCCCGTGACCACGGCGACATGCATCACAATGTGCAGCAGGATATGAACCGCCACACCGCCGCAGAGCAGGGCGCCGTAGCGGTCCGGCGCGTGACACGCAATCCGGAGGATGCAAAAGAGCAACATCGCGTAAAGCAGAATCAGTACGCTCATACCGACCATGCCGAGCTCCTCGCCGATGACCGGGAAGATAAAGTCGGTCGAGGGCTCCGGCAGACCATTCTGCTTGACCACCCCTCTGCCGAAACCGGCGCCGAACCAGCCGCCCGCACTGATGGCATACTTGCCGAGTCGCACCTGGAAGCCGCTGCCGTTCGCATTGGCATCGGGGTTCAGCCAAGACTCAATGCGCGCAATCTGATAGGGATGCAAAAACGGAAACTTCTTATAATAGTGCACGGCGAGGAAAAAGAGCCCTGCTCCCGCAATCGCAAGCCCCAGATGCATCCGGTTGTCTTTCACGCCGAGCAGTGTAATCAGAAAGACCATGGCGCCGAGCAGAAGACCGGTGCTGAGATTCTGAAAGGCAATCAGTCCCGCCGGGATGCCGCCGAAAACCGCCATCATCCAGAAAACGCGCTTGGGCGTCTTCGAAAAGCTGTAGTAATAGTTGACCAGATAGACCGCAAAGAACAGCACCAGGGCTGTCTTCATGAGCTCCGAGGGCTGAAAGCTCACGGGACCGAGCCTGATCCAGCGGGTTCTGCCGTGCGAACTCCGCCCGAATGCGAGCGTTGCGACCAGCAGGACAGCGCTGAGTGTATAGAGCTGGCACCAACTCAGGCAGAGCAGTCTGTGATAATCGAGGCGGGGCAGAAACAGCATCGCGCACAGCCCGACCAGCGCAAAAACCGCCTGCTTCTTCACACCCGCGAGCGGATCATCGCCCGCAAAGGACGTGGTTGAGTAGACCATCGCGAGACCGAACAGCACCAGTATAACCGTGACCCAGAAGACATAGCCGTTCATATGCCGGCGATTCCGCTTCCACTGCTCTTTGCCGACGCAGGGAACAGCCTCAAAAAACTGCTTCCACCGGCTGCGCGCGCCTCTCTTTTGCCGCGGATAGAGCGGCTCTACTTTGCCGCCTGCCGTTCGCCCTGTCCGTCTGACGCGCGGCTCTCTCTGCTGCGCGCCACTTGTCTCTTTTCTCCTTGGCGTTCTCGCCGTCATAGCGTGCGCACGCACTCCTTAAAGACTTTGCCGCGCACCTCGTAGTTCGGAAACATACCCCAACTTGCACAGGCGGGAGAGAGCAGCACATAGTCGCCCGCGTTGGCGTAAGAAGCGCAGACCTTGACCGCCTCCTGCATATCCTCCGCGAACATGATGTTGGTAAAGCCGTGGCGCTTTGCGCAGTCCGAAATAGCATCCCGGGTCTGCCCGAGCAACACGAGATAGCGCACCTTGCCGCCGAAGGCGTCAATCCACTCGTCGTAAGAGGAACCTTTGTCATAGCCGCCGCCGATTAAGAGAGTCGGCCCCGGCATTGCCTTGATGGCCTGAATCGCCGCGTCCGGGTTGGTGCCCTTCGAGTCATTGTAGTATTTGACGCCGTAGCGCTCCGCGACAAATTCAATGCGGTGCTCCACCGCTCGGAACTTGCGAACCGCATCCAAAATCGCATCCATCGGTGCCTTCATGCAGACAGCCATTGCAATCGCCGTCATGACATTTTCAAAGTTGTGACGGCCGAGCAGCTGCAGTTCGTCCGTCCGAATCAGCTCTGTCTTCTCTCCCTTTTCCTTGCGGCAGATGACACCGTCCTCGAGGTCATAGCCGTCGTCGAGCAGCTGGGTGCTCGAGAAGAAGACCACCTTCGGCTTCAAATCCTTCCGCTCACCGAAGGCGCGGAGCACCTCGTCGTCGTAGTTCAGCACGAGGAAATCATCGACCGTCTGGTTCGAGCTGATGTCCTCCTTGATCCGGATATAGTTCTCCATCGTATGATGGCGGTTCAGATGATCCGGCGTAATGTTTGTGATTGCGGCGACATGCGGGTGGAAGCGGATGATGGTCTCGAGCTGAAAACTCGACGCCTCGAGCACCGTGATCGACTTCTCCGTGGTCTTCAGCGCGACCTCCGTATAGGGGAGGCCGATGTTGCCGACCGTAAAGCTGTTACCGAACGCGCGCTGCATGATGGCGCCGGTCAGCGCCGTGGTCGTGGTCTTGCCGTTCGTGCCGGTAATGGCCAGAAGCTGTCCCTTCGCAACCTGGAACCCGAGCTCAATCTCCGACCAGAGCTGAATCTTCTTGTCGGTCAACTTCCTCACAAAAGGCGTCTCGAGGTCAATACCGGGGCTCATCACGCAAATCTGAATACCGGTGAGCAGTGTCTCGTCCAGTTCGCCGAGGCAGATTGTGAGGCGCGCATTCTCCGGAAAGTTTTCCCGGATTTTCTCCTCCGAGAGCGCTTCATTGCCGTCATAGAGCAGCACTTCGCCGCCCGTCTCCAGGATCAGCTTTGTTGCCGCGATACCGCTCTTGCCGGCACCTGCAACCATAACCTTTTCATTCATGAGAGTCTCCCCTTTCATTCCCCGAGTCCTATCCAGGCCGCGAGTGACAAAATGACTGTGCATATCGTAAAGACCGTGACGACGCGCGTCTCGGACCAGCCACCCAATTCAAAATGATGGTGCAGCGGAGCCATCCGGAACAGCCGCTTTCCCTTGGTCGCCTTAAAATAGCCAACCTGCAGCATAACCGAAATCACTTCCAGCATGTAGATGATGCCGACCAGCATCAGGAAGAGCGGCATGCGGAGCACCAGCGCAACGGCCGCCGCATAGCCGCCGAGCGCGAGGGCACCGGTATCGCCCATGAAGACTTCGGCCGGATAGCAGTTGAACAGCAAAAAGCCGAGCAGCGCGCCGATGACCGCCCCGCTGACCGGCGCGGCGCCGGGTGCAAAGCGGCAGGCGACCGCCGCAAAAAAGAGCGCCACGACCGCCGTCACGGACGAGCAGAGCCCGTCGAGTCCGTCGGTAAAATTGACGCCGTTGTCCGTGCCGAGCACAACCAGAAAAACAAAGGGCACAAAGAGTCCGCCGAGCGGCAACAGAATGCCGTTCTCAAAACTTCCGCTGAACGGCAGCAGAATATCGCCGTAGTTTCCCGTTCGGAACAGCCGATATGCGAGAACTCCCGTTGCGATGAGCTGCAGCGAAAATTTCTGCCAGGCTTTCAGCCCCTCCGACTGCTTCCGGTGAATCTTCAAAAAGTCATCGAGAAAGCCGATAAACCCGAACGCGAGCGTAAACCCCATGACCGGCAGGGTCTCCGGCGCCTTTTTGAGAAACGGCAGACAGCCGAGCGCAATCGCAAGGACAATCATGATGCCGCCCATGGTCGGCGTTCCGCTTTTTTTCAGGTGTGACTGCGGGCCGTCGTCCCGGACCTGCTGCCCGAACTTCATGCGGTGCAGGATGGGAATCATGATTGGGCACAGCGCCGCGCAGGCGAAAAAAGCAATAAAAAGCGCCAATATGGTGTCAGTCAGCATGTATCGCGCCTCCTGTTGTCTGTATAGTTATGGGCCTCTTTACAGTATACCCTTGCCAAAAGTCTTGCGCAAGCCTAGTGCCGCGGCTTGCCGCCCCGCGCGGGCTTACTTCTTCTTCGACGAAGAGCCGCTCTTTGAACTCTTGCCGCTCTTGGTGGCGTTCTTTGCGGAACTTCCGCTCTTCGTGCTCTTCGAAGTCTTACCGCTCTTTGACGAAGAGCCACTCTTTGTGCTCTTTGTGCTCTTCGTGCTTTTCGAAGTTTGATTGCTCTTCGACGAAGAACCGCTCTTTTGCGCCGCCGTCCGGCTTTCCGCGGCGGTTTCTCTCTCCTCTGCGGCCGGACTTTCGGCTGCCGCCGTGCGCGCCGCACTGTCCGAAGTCGCTGTGCTATCAGCCGCTGCCGCACTGTCCGAAGCCGCTGTGCTCGCCATGGCCGCGGTACTCTCCGCAGTCACCGTGCTCTCCGCGGTATTGGCGCTCTCGCCGCCTTCCTCTCGGCCGGAGGCAATCCCGGCATTGATACCCTCCAACAGCGGCGTCGCCGTTGTACCCGGTGCATCGCCCGGAACCACATTGAGGGAGGGCAGAATGTCAGCCATGATATTCTGAAACAGCACCGAGGCAAAGGTGCTGTGCGCCTGGTCTTTCACATGCGGCTGATCGACCACGACATAGCAGAGTACCTGCGGGTTGTTAGCCGGCGCATAGCCGCAAAACGAGAGCAAATAATTCTTCTTGTTTCGCGGCAGTTTCTCCGAAGTACCGGTCTTTCCGGCAATCTCATACCCCGGCACCTCCGCCGCCGCACCCGTGCCCTCGGTCACAACGCCGCGCAAAGCTTTCCGAAGAAAAAGCGCGGTCTCCTGGGAACAGGTCTCCCGCACGATTTCGCCGCTGTAGTCGCGAATCACGGTGCCCTGCGGGTTTAATATCTGCTTTACCACATGCGGCCGGTAGTACGAGCCGCCGTTGATGACCGAAGAGAAGGCTGCCGCGAGCTGCACCATATTGCAGCCGAAGCCCTGACCGAAGCTGTCGGTCGCGAGTTCGACCGGGCCGAGTCTCCGGTTTGCCGCGTCGTCCGGCGGATTCAGGATGTGCACCTGCGTCGAGGTATCCGGCTCACCGGGCAAATCAATACCGCTGCTCACGCCGAAACCGTAGAGGTTCTGCGTTTTCTCAAACGCCTCCCGTCCGAGCGCCTGTGCAATGCGCACCAGCGCCACGTTACAGGACTGCTCGAGGGCGCCGGTTACATTGAGTCTGCCGTGACCGGTTCGCTTGCTGCAGTGAATCAGGGTGCCCTGTACGTCCACCTCGCCCGTGCAGGTATACTCCTCCTGCCCGGTAATCTTTCCGTTTTCGAGTGCGCCGGCAATCGTAAAGACCTTTGCCGTGGATCCGGGCTCGTAGACCGTGCTCACGCAGAAATTGTTCCAGAGTTTCTGCGTCGCCTCCTCGCTGGTCATCTGCTTCAGTTCGTTGGCGCTGTAATACTTCTGCAGATTTCCGGGGTCGTTTAGGTCGAACGAGTGATTGGTCGCCATCGCGAGAATCTCCCCGCTGTTCGGATCCATCACAATGACGCCGATATTTTCCGCGCCCGTGGTATTCATGAAGTCCTTGATGTGCCGCTCGACACTCTGCTGCACCTTGACATCAATCGTGCTCACGACGGAGTTGCCGTCCTGCGGCTCCCGGGTCACATCCTGCGCCTCCCGGTCGGCGTCCATATAGCTGTACCGCTGGCCGTCCGTGCCGGAGAGCACCTCGTTATAGGATTGCTCTATGCCCGTCGTGCCGACCCGCTGATCGTCGTAACTCCGGTAGAAGCCGAGCACATTGCACGCGAGCTCGCCGTACGGATACTCGCGCTGGTAGTATTCCTGCAGATTGACCGCGCCGAGACGCCCGCGGTAGCGCTCCCGCTGTTCCTGACTAAAGCCCTCATAGGTCTTGTCCTCCGCCCGCTTCTTCGCCTCATAGCGGTCGGGATTGTTCACGTGCTCCTGAAAATCCAGGAAGCGCAGCTTGTCGGGTGCTGTCAGCGGCTCTCCGACTTTCAGATTCTGGCTCGTCGAATTCTCTTCAATCTGCTTTCGAAGCTCATTCTCATCCATGCCGAGAAAGTCCGCGAGCGCATGCACGGTGCAGTCGTAATAGAGATCGCGGCTGTCTTCCTTGAGCAGCGACTTGGGCGACACAATTAGCTGGTAACGCTTTTCGGTCGCCGTCAGATAGGTGCCGTTCCGGTCCATAATCTCGCCGCGGCGATAGGGAATCACTTCCGGCTGCCGCAGTTCCTTACTCCGCGTGAATGTGCGCGCAACCGCGGCATTACTCTTCTGCACGCCATACACCTGATACACGAGACCGCCGAGCGCAAGCACCGTGAGCCCCATGAGCAGCCCGAGCTTGCCCCGCAACTGTCCCTTGACGTCATAGTTCGTTGTCTTATTTACCAGACTTGGTCTCTTTGGGAATTTCTTCATACTGCCTCACATAGCCCTGTTCCGCCCGATCGTAGTATATGACCTGGCTGGGTTCCGGCTGTACCAAGCCGTAACGGTTGATTGCCAGATCCCGAATGTGCTCCAGATCCTGCTTCCGGTTCAGTTCCACCTGCAGTGCGTCGTTTACTTCTTTCTGCTCATCGAGCTTCCGCTGCATCTCGCTCCGCGCGAGCTCGGCCTGCCGCACACGCCGCTCGCTCCGCACATAGAAGCCAAGCAGCATGACGGCACAGGCAATGCAGACTGTCAGCGCGACCATGCGCCGGAACACATCGCCGAGCGAGCGTTTCGGCTCCGGCGCGCGGCGCGGCTGCTTTTCGGGCGGCCTTTTGGCTACCCTCCGGTTGCGCGGTTTTTCCTCCGGTTCCAGCTTCGGTGCGGCGCTACCGTAGGTATAGGGCTGTCTGCTCACAGTATGCCTCCTCTCTCAAACACCCGGAGTTTCGCGCTCCGGGATCTCGGATTCGCTGCCACTTCCTCTGCGGTCGGCACAATCGGTTTTCCGGTCACGACCCTGCCGCGACTCTTCTTCCCACAGACGCAAATCGGAAAATCCGGCGGGCAGGTACAGGGCGAGGCATTTCGCCGAAAACCCTCTTTGACAATTCTGTCCTCCAGCGAGTGGAAGGTGATAATCGACAGACGCCCGCCCGGCTGTAAGCGCAATATCATCTCGTCAATCGCCTGCTCCAAAACCGTGAGCTCACCGTTCAGCGCAATGCGGAGCGCCTGAAAGGTGCGCATGGCCGGATGCCCCCCCGTCTTCTGCAGGCGCATCGGAATCACGCGTTTCACGAGAGCCGCGAGTTCTCCGGTTGTCTCAATCGGCTTCTTTGCGCGCGTCTCGACGATACGGCGCGCAATCTGATTCGAGAAGCGATCCTCGCCGTAGACGCGGATGATGCGGGCAAGCTCGGCCTCGCTCTCCTCGTTCACAAGATCGGCCGCCGTCCGTGCACTTCGCCTGTCCATCCGCATGTCGAGCGGTGCATTTTCCATATAGCTGAATCCCCGCTCCGCGTTGTCCAGCTGGTACGAAGAGACGCCGAGATCCAGATAAATGCCGTCCGCGCGCGGTATGCCGAGGTTGTCGAGCACCGTTGACAGATTCACATAGTTGTCGCGGACAACAGTCACCTTGTCCCCGAACGGTTTCAATCGCTCTCCGGCCGCCCGGACTGCATCCGCATCCTGGTCGATGCCGATCAGCCGTCCGCCTTCCCCGAGTTTTGCGGCGACCAGCGACGCGTGGCCGCCGCCGCCGAGCGTCCCGTCCACATAGATACCGTCCGGCCGGATGTTCAGGCTGTCAATGGTCTCCCGCGGGAGCACTGAGATGTGATGAAAGTCCATATGCTGTCCTCCGCTGCCCACAGCTCTGCCATATCTTGTCACAATCGATACTCATTTGGATGCATCATACCAAAATAAGCGGCATTTTTCCAGCTTACAGGCGCATTCCGTCAGTTTTTTCGCCCGCGGGCCGCAAGCCGCCGTCCGGCCAGAATGCAGAGCAGGGCGACCAGAACGCAGAGACCCGCGAGCGCCTGTGAAACCGCGATTCCCGTGCCCGGCACCAGCAGCGAGTCCGTGCGAAGTCCCTCAATCCAGACTCTGCCGAGACCGTAGCCGCCGAGATACAGGAAGAAAATCTCCCCGGTAAAACGCTTCTTCGGGCGGTACCAAAGTAAGAACAGCAAGAGGCAGAGGTTCCAGACGGACTCATAGAGAAAGGTCGGATGTACCTGGATATAGTCCACGCCGTTCACCCGGACAAGGTGTTGCAACAGCGCGGAATCGATCATAATCGGATTCACGATGTCCCGCCGAAGTTGCATCGCAAAGAGACTGTCCGTATAACGCCCGAAGGCCTCGGCATTGAAAAAATTGCCCCAGCGCCCCAGAATCTGTCCGACCAGGACGCCGAGAATTAAGGAGTCCGCGAGATTCAGGAAATTCTGTTTTTTCCGTTTGCAGTAAAACATAAGACTCAGAATGCCGCCGATCACACCGCCGTAAATCGCGAGCCCGCCGGCCCGGAGGTTCAGAATCTCGAACAGGTTCCCGCGGTAATTGTCCCACTGGAAAAAGACATAGTAGAGGCGGGCACCGATTACGCCGAAGACTATGCCGAGCAGCGCAAAGTCGTATATCGTGTCCTCGCCGATGCCGCGTTTCTCGGCATCCCGCGCGGCGAGTGTAATGCCGAGCAGCATGCCGATGCCGATGATGATGCCGTAAAAGGCAATCGAAAATCCGAAAATCGTGATGTGGTTTTGCAGATGTTCAATCGTGATGCCGAGATGCACGAAGCGCAAATCATATCCCATAAGTTCTGTCTCCCTTCCGCAATTTCAGACCCGAGCATAGCAAAAAGCACAGGCATTTTCCATGCAAATCTTTCGCTGCGCGCTGTCCCTGTCCCCGGTACTTGAGAGCACCGCGGCTCTCTGCTACAATGAAGCCCAAACAGGCTCTGCGTTTGCAGCGCCTTCACTCGCAAATCACCAAAGGAGATTTCTGTCTATGAAACTCGGTATTGTCGGACTTCCGAATGTCGGAAAAAGTACGCTTTTTAACTCCCTGACCAAGGCCGGCGCCCAGGCCGCCAACTATCCTTTCTGCACCATCGACCCGAATGTCGGCGTGGTCGCGGTGCCGGATGCGCGCATCAAGACCCTCGGCGAGATGCACCACTCGAAAAAAGTAACGCCCGCCGTCATTGAGTTTGTCGACATCGCGGGACTGGTGCGCGGCGCAAGCAAGGGCGAGGGACTCGGCAACCAGTTCCTCGCAAACATCCGTGAGTGCGACGCAATTGTCCATGTGGTGCGCTGCTTTGAAGATGAAAATGTGATTCATGTGGACGGCTCGGTGGATCCGGTCCGTGACATCGAGACCATCAATCTCGAACTCATCTTCGCTGATCTCGAAGTTCTGGAGCGCCGCATTGCGAAGACGCAGAAATCCGCGAACAACGACAAGAGCTTAAAGAAGGAGCTTGAGATTCTGAAAGAACTGAAAGTTCTGCTCGAGGACGGCAAGCCTGCCTCCGCCTTTGAGACGGATGATGCCGATGTCGCGGCCTTTGTCACCTCTCTCTGCCTTCTGACCGCAAAGCCCGTCATCTACGCTGCCAACGTCAAAGAAGACGATCTCGCGGACGACGGCGCTTCCAATCCGCACGTCGCCGCTGTCCGTGCCTACGCGGCCGCACATCAGAGCAAGGTCTTCTGCGTCTCCGCACAGATTGAAGAGGAAATCGCCGCGCTCGACGAGAGCGAAAAGGCAGACTATCTCGAGGCGCTCGGCATCTCTGTCTCCGGCCTCGACAAGCTGATTGCCGCGAGCTACGAGCTCCTCGGCCTGATCAGCTTCCTGACAACCGGCGAGGACGAGACCCGCGCCTGGACCATCAAGAAGGGCTCGAAAGCCCCGCAGGCCGCCGGCAAAATCCACACCGACTTTGAGCGCGGCTTTATTCGCGCCGAGGTCATCGGCTATGACGACTTTGTGCGCTGCGGCTCTTCGGCGGCGGCAAAAGAAAAAGGACTCATGCGCCTCGAGGGCAAGGACTATGTCGTGCAGGACGGCGACGTAATTCTGTTCCGCTTCAACGTCTGATTTCTCTTTCAATCATGTGTCTCGGTCACAAAAGTGTCATGGGATAAAAAGGGAGGTTGTTTTCTTTCGGACAAGATAACGAATCAATCAAATACTATGCCCCGCCGGGGGCAGGTCTTTTCGCCTGTCTCTCCGGCGGGGCATAGTATTTGCCTCTCCGCTGCCGCCTCAGGGCAGCCAGTCTGTCCCTGTGTTGCCGTGATACCAGCCGTCATTCCAGCCGCCGTGCCAGTTGTCATTCGGATTCGGCGGCAGGTCCCAGGTGTCGTCCCAAGACGTCTCTGTCGGTGCCGTCTCTGTCGGTGCGGCAGTTGTCGGGGCCGCGGTCGGGGCAGTCGTTTCTGTCTCCCGCTCGGTCGTACTCTCCCGGGTCGGCGCGGCCGTACTTTCCCTCGTCGATTCCTGTATCGTCGGCGCCGAGGACGAACTCTCCTCCGGCTTTGTCGGATTCTCGGTCGGTCTTGCGGGCAAGGTATCGCTCGCCGAGGTCTCCTGTCTGCCGCCGCGGTGACTGGTGCCGCCCGGCTTGGTGATATAGCGGACGCTACGCTTCTTGGTCTCCGTCTCCGTGCTGCTCTCGGCCTCGCTGCCGCTCTCCTCCGTCGTCGCAGCCGCTGCGCTCTCGGTCGGATCCAGTCTCGCTCTGACCGTCTGTGTCTCTGTCGCCGTGGTAGTGCGCGTCTCTTTGCCGCTCTCGCGCTGTGCGGTCGAGCTCTGACTCTCGGCGCGCCGTCCGGTCTCTGTCTCCGTCACAGTCTCGCTCTGTGCTGCCGTCGTCCGCACGGTGCTCGCCTGCGCGGTCTCTGCTTGCGTCGTTGTCTGCGCCTCTGTCGTGAACTCCTGAGACACATCCTGAGTCATCTCTGTCTTATCGCTCTCCGTAATCCGAATCTGCGTCGGATAGAGGAGGCGCAGCTGACACTGCAGCTCCAGCCCGTCGCGCGCGCCCGCCGCCTCCGTCGCCTGAAACTGTGTCGTATAGCGGTACAAAACTTCCACGCCGTCACTGCCTGGATCTGTGTCGCCGAGTTTTTTGAGACCGCTCAGCTGCTCCCGCGCAAGCGAGAGTTCCTCCGGCATCCTGCCGAGAAAAGCGCTGTTTTGCGGCGTCAGATACAAATTCGCCGTATACTTGCCGTCCTCCCGCTCCTCCACGCTGCGGTACAGAAGACAGGCGAGTCCTGTCCGAAATGCCTGCGGCATTGCGTCGTACTGATAGCGCACACCCGAAACGGCAAGGGCGGTCTGCCCGCTCTGAAAGCTGACCGCCTCGCCGTCACCGCGCAGGTTCGGCTGCTGCAACAGCACTGCGCTGCCGTTTGCGCTGAGCGGATAGGAGAGCCGCAGATAGCTCCCCTTTCCGAGTAGCGCCGCCGGGATACTGTCCCGGATACTGAGTTCCACGCGTTTTCCGTTCCGGCTACGCTTGACATCGACCGCAAAGTTCTGCAAGGTCTCGCCGCTCTGATTGACAAGCTCGGCGGTATAGCGCTCTTCCTTGGACTGCTGATAGCCGTGACTCATGTCCGTCGCTCTCAGCACCATGCGTGTTCCTTCCGCTCCTCCTATATATTGTTTTCCGAATCCCCAAAAACCCAGAACCAGCACCGCCGCCGCAATCCAGACGCGCGCCTGCCTGAGTGCTCGTATTATTTTCATCCTCTTACCACATCTCTACTCTGGTTTGCCTGCTTATACTATGACAGAGAACGAAGAAAAATACCAGCATTTTAGAAGAATTTCTTAATTTTCCCGATTTATTTCTTATTTCCAATCGCCCCTACCCGTAAAACGGGTGGTTCGGGATGCGGGCTATAAGCCCGCGTTACTAGCCAGCGTCTAAAGGCGCTGGCTTTCTCTTTGTGCCTCCCAGGAAGCAAAAGCTTCCTGGGGGCTCCGTTCAAGCCACCTTGCTTTTATCACCTGGCTGCCCCTAAAGGGGCAATTA